>SAMEA3663277__coassemble_496_pt1 | contig 11657 bp, 9 predicted proteins | sample SAMEA3663277__metabat2_high_PE_003 | metagenome-assembled genome bin SAMEA3663277 (sample SAMEA3663277) | pig gut metagenome | biome: pig gut; feature: pig-associated habitat; material: faeces | place: China | collected 2013 | reverse complement strand
GCTACTGCAACGCTTTGGCGAATGCTTTCAAGCGGGCTTCTGAAAAGGAACAAATTCCCATTATCCAGCACCCCCCACATATCTACATACTCCTGCTGTGTTCTTGCATCCCTGATAATATTCATTTCATACTTATCTTCTTTATATAAGATACGTCCATCGGCAAGGGTGCTTGGACTAAACAAGTAATCAAGCAGTTGGCGGCTGAGAATTTCGTAATCATTCATTGATGTTTTTAATGTTCTGGTCTCTGCATCCAAAATAATGATATTAATGTTATTCCTTCCGCAAATCATTTCAAACTCAATATCAAATGCATCCGAATCAATCTTTCCCTCATTCGACGCCTTGTTGATGATTGTATAAGCACTCAGCATTGCATTCTGCTTATTCTTCAAATAAAAATCTTCCAAAAATGTATTGTTGATAAACCAGCACAGTAAAATCGTTCCCGCCATCAGAAGACTGAATACCAATGTAAATTGTTTCCGAATAGAATATTTCATCTGGCTTTGCATAACAACATCACTCCGTGTCCTTTCTCAGCTTCTATCAGTTTATCATTTGTCTTCAAAAATAACAATAAATACACAAATGTTTCACAAACATATTCCTTAAGAAAGCCCTGTCAGCAAAAAACGACAGGGCTTTCTATATCATCTTTATTCACTTGAATAGGCAGTGGTTTCCATGATGTCAGCAACGTCTACTATTTCCGGTCCATCTGAAAAAGCCTCCGTATTATCTGCCACCTCCATGGGATCTTCATAGCTCTTTTCTTCTTCGTCCTTCCAAAGAGAATCATACTCTTCCTTATCTTTATTTCTCACCATTGCACCAATGCTTTTTGCAGACTGATATAGTTCCATGCTGTATTCCATCAATTTCTTTTCATCTGAAGCAGGTACGATGCCTCCCTTCATAATACGCCTTGCCACTTCCATGATCTTGCCAAGATCCTCTACATACTCTTCCATGGCTTCGCCCTGTTGTTCAGCTGAAACCATATTGGCTTTTGCTGCCCACTGTTCAGTCAGTGCACTCATATAATCCTGATACTCTGTCTGCTTCTTGTTTACAGCATCAATGGTCAATTCCAGCGTTGCAGCCTCATCTGCAAACCGATTCCGTCCGTTCTCGGTTGCCTCTATCTTTTTCTCAAGCTCCCGTTTTTGCTTTGAAAGCAAAAGTTTTTGCTCCTGATACTCTCTAATCTGCCCACCGTATATTTGCTTTGCTTCGCCGATCTTCATTTTAATCACGTCCTTTTGATTTATTCTGATACCTCCATGTATCCATAAATTATATCGGTTTTTTCTTCATTTTATTAACTTATATTTGCCTTATACTATAAAAATTCATAATTATTTCATTGCTATTTTTACGAGCAGCGCCGCCATCTCGCGAAGCTGCTTTGCAGCTTAGCTCGTAGCAGAGCCGCCATCTCGTGAAGCTGCTTTGCAGCTTAGCTCGTAGCAGAGCCTCCATCTCGTGAAGCTGCAAAGCAGCTTCACTCGCCGTCGGTGCTGTCGCACAATAAAAAGCGCATCATTCATGCTCATGGAAGTAAACTTCCCTCGCATGAATGATGCGCTTTTTGCTCTGCTCGTAGCTAAACCTCCAATTTGTACCCCATGCCCCAGATGGTCTTAATCAAATCGCCCTTTTGGCCCATCTTGCTTCTAAGCTTTTTGACATGAGTATCAATCGTCCTGGCATCACCGAAATAATCATAGTTCCATACATTGTTGAGAATCTTCTCCCTGGAAAGTGCAATGCCCCGGTTTTCAAGGAAATAAGTTAACAGTTCAAATTCTTTATAGCTAAGCTCCACATCCTTACCGTCAATGGTAACACTGTGTGCCGACTTATTCAAAACTATACCGCCTGCTTCCAAAATTTCTTCCTCTCCCAGTTGGTTGGTGCGTCTTAGAATTGCTTCCACTCTCGCCACAAGAATTTTGGGGCTGAAGGGCTTTGATATATATTCATCTACACCAAGCTGAAAGCCCTGAAGTTCATCCCGCTCATCAGATTTGGCGGTGAGCATAATAATTGGGACTTTCGAGTACTGACGCACTTCACGGCAGACCTCCCAGCCATCCATTTTGGGCATCATGACATCCAGAATAATCAACGCGATATCCTTTTGTCCAAAAAAAATATCCAGTGCCTGACTACCGTCCTCCGCTTCTACCACTTCATAATTACTTTTTACTAAAAAATCCTTTACCAGCTTTCTCATTCTGGCTTCATCATCCACCACAAGAATTTTTAATCTATCCATAATTGTGTATTCCCTCCCGATCTCTTATCGTTATGCAGGGATCCTGATACTCCTGTAACCTTCAGTATAGACAAAAAATATGTTAAAAATGTGAAAACCCAAACCTATTTTTCTTCATAAATATCTTCATCTGCTTTCCATTCCAGTCCAAGCTCTGTTTCCTTCTGACGAACCAATTTTTCCCGTTCCGTCAGTTCCTGTTCCCAGGCAGCATACTGGTTTACAATTGCTTTTTTGTAATTCAGGATATTAGGGTTGTCGCTTTTAAGTGTTATCACAAACATGGCAACCACCAATACTCCCAAAAAGATATTAACAATTACGGAGGTTCGAAGCTTCTTTCGATCCGGACTAATTTTTCTGGAGGGCTTCACTCGTTCTCTTACCAGTGCTTCCATCGTACTTTGCTCTTTATGCGCAAAAGTAACATACAGTGGGATAGGTCTGATCCTTTCCTCCGGCACTCCCAGCTGTCTCAGTTCCTGCTGAAGCTGTTTCACATATTCCCAGCCTACCGGAGTTTCAAATATTCTTTCATCAAGGATCTTATCATAAACAGCCAGAATATTTTTTGTATTTTTTCCATTCAGTCTTTCTTCAAAATATTCCGCTTTTTTCTTTTCTGTTCTTGCCTGTTCTGCGTCCTCAAGAGAACCAAAGTGATAACCTTCTGCAAAAAAATCGTTATTATCGGTCATAATTATCCTCTCTCCAAAATCTAATATCTGCTTAGAAATAATAAAATACGCTATCTGAACTCCAGGTTCGGATAGCGCACATTCACTTCTCTTGCCGCTTTACATGTAAACCACTAAAGCAAATATATTTTTATAAACTGCTATTTGTACGCCCTTGAGTGGGTTCGCTGCTTTTGATTTTAGTGGATTAGGCGGGAGTCGAACCCGCGTCCAAAGACCCATTCCCTGTCCTTCTACTATCATAGTCGATTATTTCGGGAAACCCTCATTCCCTCCTAAACCAGGAAATCGACACCCCGGTTTATTCAGTAGCTTCATAATACGCCCACGGGTGCAAAGCTTAGCCCGTGTCGTTTCCTACATAGTCGATGCCCGGATTCTAATGTGTAGGTGCACTAGAGCGGACAGCTGCACTTAGGCAGCGTATGCTAATTCTGTATCAGCGTTTATATTTAGATTCGCGATTTAACGCATCGCCTGCGGATAGCTTCTCCAGCTGCAAGGCCCCTGTCGAAACCTTTACTAACCCAAATTCATTTATATTATAATAAAACTCTAGCGAAATTGCAACTTGAGTTCTTTTTCTGCTTCTCTCTTCTGGTCCTTCTTGGCAATGTCCTGTCTCTTATCGTAGAGCTTTTTACCTTTGGCAAGACCGATTTCAATTTTGGCTCTCCCATCCCGGAAGTATACCTGAAGCGGAACAATCGTATAACCTTTTTCTGCACTGTTTCCAATCAGCTTGCGGATCTGCTGTTTGTGAAGCAAAAGCTTTTTCACACGAAGCGGATCTTTATTAAAAATATTTCCCTTTTCATATGGGCTGATATGCATACCGTAAATATAGACCTCTTCCTTTTCAATCCGGATAAAAGCCTCCTTAATACTGCACTTTCCCATACGCAGAGATTTCACCTCTGTTCCGTGAAGTACCAGTCCTGCTTCATATTTTTCTTCTATAAAATAGTCATGATATGCCTTTTTATTATTGGCTACCAGCTTCATTTCTTCTTTCGCCATATTCTTCCTCACTTTCCGGTGCCAGGACAAAATCAATACTTTTTTGCAGATAGTCCACACCGTCGACCATAATTCTGATTCTCTGTCCCAGCTTATAGCATCTGCCGGTATCTCTTCCAATCATTTCATAGCTTTCCTCGCTGTAATAATAATAGTCACCTGCAAGTCTTGAAACGTGAATCATTCCCTCTACCGTATCCGCAAGTTCAACATAAATTCCCCATGCGGTAATACCGGAAATAACGCCTTCAAATATCTGACCAATCTTATCCTCCATATACTGAACCTTTTTAAGCTTTTCCGTTTCACGCTCAGCTTCATCGGCTCTCCGTTCCATTTCCGAAGAATGCTTTGCCACCTGTGGAAGAATTTCCTGATAATGTGCAATCCGATTCTCTAATAGCCTTCCTCGAAGCTGCTCTTTAATGATCCGATGAATCTGCAGATCCGGATATCTTCTGATTGGTGAAGTAAAGTGACAGTAATATTGGCATGCCAGCCCGAAGTGTCCTGTGCAGTCCACCGTGTACTGCGCCTTCTTCATGCTGCGAAGGGTCAGTCTGCTGATCAGTGCTTCCTGGGGAGTTCCCTCAATTTTACCTAAAAGCTTCTGGATTTCCTTGGGATGGATTTCATTGTCTCCGCTCTTCACTTTAATAAAGTACCCAAAGTTATTGATAAAGGTTGCCAGCTTCATCACCTTTTCGGGATCCGGATTATCATGAGTACGATAGATAAAGGGGGCTTCCAGCCAGTAAAAATGCTGTGCTACTGTCTCATTGGCAAGGAGCATAAAATCCTCGATAATCTTCGTTGCGGCGTTTCGCTCGTAAGGCTTAATCGATAATGGTTTTCCATCCCGATCAAGAATGATCTTGCTTTCCGGGAAATCAAAATCAATGGAGCCACGCTTCTTGCGCTTTTCCCTGACTATATCAGCAAGCTCCTTCATCAAACGGAACATGGGTACCAGAGGTTCATAGCGCTTTATTGTTTCCGGATCACCATCTAAAATCTTATTCACATCCGTGTAGGACATTCTCTGATTCACATTGATCACAGTCTCTGCAATCTCATAGCCTGTAACCGTTCCCTTTTCATCAAGAGTCATCAGGCAGCTAAGTGCCAGTCTGTCCTCTCCCATATTTAGGGAACAAATTCCGTTGGAAAGTGTATGGGGAAGCATCGGAATCACCCGATCTACCAGATACACGCTTGTTCCACGCTCAAGTGCCTCCCTGTCAAGGGCTGAATTTTCCTGCACATAATTGGTCACATCTGCAATGTGTACCCCAAGATAATAGTTTCCATCCTTCTTCTCAAGGCTTACCGCATCATCCAGATCCTTAGCATCTTCTCCGTCAATCGTGACCATCTGAACATGCCGAAGATCCTTTCTGCCTTCCCGATCGGCATCGGAAACATCCTTAGCCACACGCTGTGCCTGATTCAAAACCCGCTCCGGAAAATCCACCGGCAAATCAAAGCCTTTTATAATTGATAGAATATCTACCCCGGGATCATTTACATGTCCTAATATCTCGACAATCTTACCCTCAGGCTTATGCTTTCTGTCACCGTAATCAGTCAGCTCTACAACTACCTTATGCCCCGTTACCGCTCCTTTAGACCTCTCCTTCGGCACAAAAATGTCAGAAGCAATTTTTTCATTGTCCGGAATGACAAATCCAAAATTTCCTGCTTTATCAAAGGTTCCCACCAGGCTCGTAATTCCATGAGAAAGAACAGCAGTTATTCTGGCCTCCTGACGTTTACCGCTCTTTCCTTTTAAGAGTTCTACAGTAACTATGTCCTTGTGGAACGCTCCGTTCACTTCCTCCTCCGGAATAAAAAGATCCTGCTCCTGTCCCTCTATCTCCACGAACCCAAAGCCTTTGGCATTGCTGATAAAGGTGCCGGTAAGATTTGCCGGTCTTCCGCTTCCTTTCACGTATTTTCCACGTTTAGTCAATTCCAGCTTTCCCTCTTCCACAAGCTCCTTTAGGATACTTTTCAGTTCTTCTCTTTCCTCAGGATTCACCTGCATAAAAATCGCAAGCTCCTTCTCCTTCATAGGAACATAACATGAATCCTCCACAAACTCACATATGATGTTTTTTCTTCTATCCCGAGCTGTCATATCTATTCCTCATCTACTAAAATCCCACAAAGCACAAAAAAGGCATTCTTTTGCAAGAATGCCTTAAGTCCTAAAATACATTAAGATTTAATATAATGGTGATCACCATAAAACCAATTGCCAGATACTTGGTAATCTTAACAAGTTTCCCTTCCATGGAACGTCCCTTGTTCTTACCCCAGTATGTCTCAGCGGCACCGCTTATGGCTCCCAATCCTGCTGACTTACCTTCTTGCATCAGTACCAGCACTGTAAGTGCGATACATATTAATATGAAAATAATCTGAATTACGATTCTCAATGCTTCCATGTGTTATACCTCCTAATGCCAAGCAAAAGTAAGTTTAACATATAAACCAGCAGATTTCAAGTATTTTATTTATTTCGCTTTTTCTCCTGTAGCTGTACCATCAGCTACGCTTGTGCCTGCGGCTGCTTCTGCCTCTTCTCCACCAGCCATTGCAGCCTCTACCTGCACCATCACGCCCTCCGGTGTGGTATTGTAAGTAACGCCTTCCACTTCTATAGTTCCGTTGCGAAGAAGTGTTCCTGTTTCGGTAAAGTAATACGGCTGCTTATTAATTTCATACACGCCTGTCACAATATGACCAAGTTCATCCGCATAATAAGTTTCATTTTCTGCAGCAAACCAGCCTACTACCATCTGTCCGGTAGACGGATCATAATAATAGCATCCATCTTCCTTTGACAGCATCCCTGTCATTCTTATGCCCTCAGGGCTGAAAAAGTAGTTTGCGCCTTCAATCACCTGCGCACCTGTAAGCATATGACCGTCTGTCTTATCAAAATAATAGAAATTTCCCTTCTCATCGCTGAGCCATTCCCGTTTCATAATTCCATCATTGGCAGGCTCATAGAAATATTTCAGATCATTTAAAACAACCCAGCCACTCGTCTTGATTCCTTCAGCGGTAAAATAATAGTCTGATCCGTCAACATTGCACTGTCCCCTTGCAATACTTCCGTCAACAGGAGATAGATAGTATGTCCCTGTTGTATCCGTAAACCAGCCTCTCACAAGGTTTCCTGCACCATCAAGATAATATCTTGTATCATTATAGCCGATCCATCCTCTCTGCATCCGCCAATTCTGATAAAAGCGCACATTCCCGTTATGCTCAATAAAGCCCTCCGGAATGATCAATTGACTATAATCCTTATATTGATAATTCAGATCAACATTTCCACTAATCCCATTCACTCTGCCCTTGCTGGAGTACTGCCAGAAACAAACATTATTATTGGTCCCACAGGTGTCATTATACTGTGCAACCCAACGATCCCAGCCCGCAATACTCAGCTTACTATCAAACAAATTCTTATAGGAATACACCATAGGGTAGTATCCTGCCGCATCGATCGTTGTGCAGAAGGCATTAATTATATCAATCATCTGCTGCGCAGAGAGGCTTTTGTGGCAATTATCTTCAATATCAAAAACAATTGGGTAATTCACCGTATAAGGTTCAACCCACTGTAGTACCAGATTTGCTTCATTTATCGCCTGTTCAGGTGTTGTTGCATAAGAATAGATATAGACACCTGTCTTCAACCCTGCAGCCTGTGCACCTGTAATGTTTGCAGCAAATTGGGGGTCAATACCGCTTTTTGTACTACCTACCTTAACAAAAGCAAATTTCATTCCGGATGCCGCAACCTGTTGCCAGTTTACTGCCCCATTATATTTGGACACATCAACCCCTTTGGCTATTGCTCCATTTGCGCTAACTGCCTGTGCATTTTCACAGGGCAGAATTCCAAGTATAGCCACAGCCATCAGTGCTGCGCAGGCTTTCCTTGCCCATAATCCAAATCTTTTCATCATTCGTTTCTTGTCCTCTCTTCTTCCCTTTTCCCTTACTGTCTTTCCCTAATTCTTCTGTACGCACTTCCTATATCTTGTTAAACGGCTCCTTATACGCAGCCACTTTTCCAAGTTCCTCTTCGATTCGAAGCAGCTGATTATATTTTGCCACGCGGTCGCTTCTGCAAGGTGCTCCCGTTTTGATCTGACCTGCATTTACAGCAACAGCCAGATCCGCAATAAAGGTGTCCTCTGTTTCCCCGGATCGATGGGAAATCACAGCTTTATATCCATTTTTCTGTGCCATTTCAATCGCTTCCATGGCTTCTGATACCGTACCGATCTGGTTGACCTTAACAAGAATTGCATTTGCGACATGAAGTTTAATTCCGGCATCCAGTCTCTTAGCATTAGTGACAAAAAGGTCATCACCAACCAGCTGGATCTTATCCCCTATCCGATCAGTCAATGCCTTCCAGCCATCCCAATCATCCTCGGCAAGTCCATCTTCAATAGAAAGGATTGGATATCGTGAAATCAAATCTTCATAATAAGCAATCATTTCAGAAGTATCACGCACAATTTCTTTCCCCTTAAGAGAGCTCTCTCCCGGGAAATGATACATACCTGTCTTTTCATTGTATAATTCACTGGAAGCAACGTCAAGGGCAATTTTGATATCCTGACCTGGTAAATATTTACTTTTCTCAATTGCCGCGACAATGAGATCCAGCACTGCTTCTGCATCAGGAAGATCTGGTGCAAATCCCCCTTCATCGCCAACACTGGTGGCAAGGTGCTTTTCCTCCAGAATTTTTTTCAAAAAATGATAAATTTCAGCGCAGATACGCAGTCCATCCGCAAAGCTTTCCGCCTGGACAGGCATGATCATAAATTCCTGAAAATCCACTGTGTTAGCAGCGTGTTTTCCTCCATTTAAAATGTTCATCATCGGAACTGGCATCAGCCTCGTATAAGCGCCTCCCAAATACTGATATAGAGGAATCTGAAGTGAGGCTGCCGCTGCTCTTGCAACTGCCATGGAAACAGCAAGAGTTGCATTTGCACCCAGGTTTCCCTTGTTATCTGTTCCATCGGTTTCCATCAGGATTCGGTCAATTTCAATCTGGTTCAATCCATTCTTTCCATAAATTGCTTCTTTGATTTTCGTATTGATATTGGATACCGCTTTTCTGACTCCAAGTCCAAAATAGCGTGTCTCTCCATCCCTCAATTCAACTGCCTCAAATTTACCGGTGCTTGCCCCCGACGGGACCGCTGCCTTTCCCGCATATCGTTTTCCTGTTAGATTATCTGTCAAAGTAATCTCTGCTTCCACGGTCGGATTCCCTCTCGAATCAAGAATTTCCCTTCCATGAATATTGGTAATCTGCATATATGTCTTCATGTATTCGTCCTCCTGCGGCAAAAAAATTCTATAAGTATTGTGTCCTCTTTCATAAATTGATATACTACTTTTAGTATAATTAATTAAACTATATTCCTATAAAGGTGTAGCAAGGAGTACTCATCATGAATAAGAAAAATTCTTTCCACCCAATTGCCTATATAAAAGATAAACTTCAAAATTCAGTTCTTTTGGATCGTAAGGACTATATTTGCATGGGGATTCTGACTGCTGTTTTTACAATACTCGTATTTTTTAGGCTCGGAAACACTTATGCGCCGGAAACCTCCTACACAACCACAAGTGATAACCGGGATATCGTTCTGGATTTCGGGGAGTATACAGAAATTTCTTCCATGTCAGTTTTCCTTGGAAATTTAAACACCAGGCACATATCCATTTCGGCATTTAATGAAGTTACGGGTGAATGGGAAATCTTTAATGGAGATGCTGCGATCGAATCTGTTTTTGCATGGAATAAGCTCGATTTAAACTATCGCCTCCGTTACATCGGTCTTGTTTTCACCGATGACAAAGCTGTATTGAATGAACTTGTATTTCAGGCTCCCGATGGCAGTGTCATTCTTCCTGTTAATGCAAACGAATATCCGGAGCTATTTGATGAGCAGGATATGTTTCCCGAAGTCAAGACCTATATGAACAGTACCATGTTTGATGAAGTCTATCACGGACGTACTGCCTATGAATTTCTTCATGGCCTTACAACCTACGAGACAACTCATCCGCATTTAGGGAAAATTCTTATCGCCCTCGGTGTTCTGATATTCGGAATGAACCCCTTTGGCTGGCGCTTTATGTCCGCGATTTTTGGTATTTTGCTTGTTCCTCTTATGTATCTGTTCGCAAAACGGCTCTTTAAAAATACCTATATTGCAACAGCGGTTACAGCGCTTTTGGTCTTTGATTGTATGCATTTTACTTTGTCAAGAATTGCAACCATTGATATCTTTATTGGTTTCTTTATTATATTGATGTATTACTATATGTATCAGTATCTGGTACAGGATTCTGAATACCGTACTACGAAAGCTGCTCTCAAGGACAGTTTTCTTCCGAAAAATGTCTATATCCCGTTGGCGCTTTCCGGTATCAGTATGGCCTTTGGTGTTGCAACTAAATTTACGGGTATCTACGCCGGACTTGGGCTTGCAGTTCTCTTTGTCTGGTACAACATTACCCATTTCCCCAAGAAGCAGGTTAAAAAGCTTTTTGGGTTCTGTTGCTTGTTCTTCATTGCAATTCCACTGTTTTTGTATTCAATATGCTTCATACCTGTTGTCGGATATACTCCTTATTCCAGTTTTCTCGCCAAGGTCATCGAGGGAACCCAATATATGGTAAATTATCATTCCACGCTGGTAGCAGAGCATTACTACAGCTCCCCATTCTATGAATGGCCTGTCATCTGGATGCCGCTTCTTTATGCCAATGATGCTGTAAACGCAACCGACGTCAGTGCTGTCAGCTGTATGGGGAATCCGGCCATCTGGTGGATCGGTATTCCTTGTGTTCTTTATGTCTTTTTCCGTTGGATCATTAAGAAAGAAAAAAAGGCAGGCTTTTTATGTATAGCCTACCTTGCACAATATGTACCATGGATGTCCGTTGGTCGTATTACCTTTATCTATCACTATTTTCCTTCTATTCTGTTTGTTATGCTAATGATGGGTTACACCATGCAGCACATTAAGGAACGATTTCAATGGGGGAAAAAGGCTATCACCACATATCTGGTAATAGCCATAGTCTGTTTCTTCCTATTCTATCCTGTCGTCTCCGGCTTCCCCATCTATAAAGAATGGGGCCTGCGGCTTAGATGGTTAAAGGATTGGATATTGGTTTTGTAAGCTGTTTGCCTTAATCTGCTTATATAGATCATAGCCTACATACGCAATTAAGCCCAGCTGAATTATGGCAACATACTGAATCGGTACAATATGTACCGCAATCAGATACGGCATAAAGCTCAAAATCGAAACAATAAAGAAACCAAATGTAATAGGAAGCTTCTTAATATTGATCACGCCATAAACAATTGCCAGAATATCAATCAAAAAACCGTATCGGTCATGCATATGAGGCAGACAATATACAATCACTCCAACTGTGAAGAGCGCTAAAGTCATAATAAGCTCGTCTGTCATATTGATATCTTTTGTATAGAAGTAATACGCCAGACAGCCAAGCAAAATAATCGTCATAAATATGCCTGCCCCACTCACTTCATCTGCGTGACGCATATCCGGCATTGCTTCTCC
>SAMEA3663277__coassemble_490_pt1 | contig 11729 bp, 10 predicted proteins | sample SAMEA3663277__metabat2_high_PE_003 | metagenome-assembled genome bin SAMEA3663277 (sample SAMEA3663277) | pig gut metagenome | biome: pig gut; feature: pig-associated habitat; material: faeces | place: China | collected 2013 | reverse complement strand
TTTTTGGGACTTGAGGAGTATTTCCTATGAGAATCATCACCCTTCTTCTGATGTTCCTTTTGACCTTTGAACCGGAGCTCAAAACCCTGAACACCTTCTTGCAGGAAGAGCCGGAGAACATGTACAGCATGGTGTACTATGCAGACTATCATTTTGATGAATTCTTAGAGCAGGGTGCAAAAAGCGATGAGGAGCTGGAACAATTTGTTGTTCGTTACCTGATGCATGGCTTTGAAACAAAGATTCTGGATGCACCGGGCAAATGCACCTCCTTTGTCTGCCGCAATATGGAAGGGGAGGTACTGTTTGGGAGAAACCTGGATTACTGGTTTTCTCCTGTCGTTATGCTTCTCACGAACCCTGAAACCGGATATCAATGCATGAGCGCATCCGACATTGCGTTCTTAGGATATGACGAGATAAACGCTCCCGATACCGGGATACCTGGCATAAGTGATTCCAAGCTTTTAGCAGCGCCATATCTTACGACCGACGGGATGAACGAGTACGGCGTTGCCATGTCGATACTGGACTGCGGAACCGCGAGACCGGGAGTGATAGAGGCGGCCCCGACGCTGAATACCTCGACCGCGGTTCGCATGGTGTTAGAGAATGCCAGAACTGTCGAGGAAGCTGTCGTGCTCATGAAACAATATAATTACTATCTGGGAAGGACGCCCAATCATTTTATGATAGCGGACGCATCGGGGCGTTCGGTAGTGGTTGAATTCTGCAAGGGAGAGCTTGTTACCGTGGAGACACCGGTCGTCACAAACTTTGATCTGTATGACTCCAATCACTGTGGAGTTGGTAAGGACAGATATGCAAAGGTCGTCGACAGATTGGAGGAAACAGGAGGCATTCTCTCAGAGGAGGAGGCTCTCGAGCTGCTTGCCGAGGTGGTTGTCCCCGGCAAGGCGCAGTACTCGGTTCTTTATAACCTCACAACCGGAGACATCCATGCCTTCACCAAAGGAGATGACTCGGTCGTTGCACATTTCCACATAGATAGGATTTCAAATCAGGAGTAGAAAGGAACTACAGCATGATAATACGAAACATGATATTGTACACACCGGTTCTTCTTTTGCTTCTGCCGGGGCTTTGGCTGATCAGAAGAAAAGCCTGCAACCGCACGGACATAAAGGGAATGGCGGTGCTGCTGTTCCTGTTACATGCGATCGCAAGGAAAGAAGCCTTTGTGCTGGCAACACAGCTGCAGATCTTTCAAAAGCTCGGTCTGCTTCCGATCCTGCTCCTCTTTCTTTGCATCGGCTATGACCTGAAAGGGAAAGTAAAAGAAGCTATTATCTGGGGAATCGGAATCCTTGTCTATTGGCCGGTGAGCCGCGACTGGCTGATTGGTGCCGGGATAGGATTGGTTATAGGAATGCTTCTTGCCGCATACAGGAAACCGGAGCACGAAACAGCGGTCACATTTCTTGGAAAAAATTCCCTGCCCATATTCCTGACTGGCGGGATATATCTATCCGTTTTCCGGTTTCTGATCGAAAGAAATGGAAAGCCATACATCGAGCTCTTTTCTGCAAATCTGATGCTGTATGCGGCAGCAGTGGTAGGCTGCAGTCTTTTGACTGGCGAACTGCTTTGCAGGCTTGCGCGCAAGCTGCTTAGACAACAGCCTCCGAAGAATACAGATAAAAGGAAAATCGGTGTGCGGAAGGTGCTCCTTGCAATGTCAATCGCGCTTCTTTTATCCTTTTTGGAGGGAATGACATATTATCTTACCACACCGTCGCTTGTGTTTATCGGACACGCAAGTGTTAAGCTGAAGACATCCGGCGGAAAGGTCATCTACATTGACCCATTTTACCCCACAAAATTCAACTACATAGAACCGGCAGACTATATACTGATTACACATAGTCATTCGGATCATAACGTGCCATCACTCTGTGCGAAAAAGGACGATTGCCGGGTCATTACCTGGAAGGAAGCACTCGTCGATGGTAAATATCAGGTGTTTGATGACGGAGAGGTAACAATAGAAGCCGTACCGGGAGACGGACGCGGAATACACAATGCGTCCTCGAATGTGGGATATATCGTTTCCTTTGACGGAACAAGCGTTTATCACTCTGCAGACTGCGACTTCACGGAGAACAAATATCCGCTTCGCGACAAAAATATCGGCTACGCGCTCTATACCGTAAATGATGTCTACACAATGGGTCCCGGGGAGGCAACCGAGATGGCGGACTATATCGGGGCAAGGGTAAATATACCGATACACGGAGACTCCCGCAGATATCCTGACCAGCGCAGGCAGTTTGCCGCGGATGGTTACTACAAGGCATATATCAATCAGATATTATTTTTGACCCCAAATCCACGAAAGTGAAAAACCATTATGAAAATTAAGAAACTGTCCTTTGGAAAGCTGGCTCTTTTGATTTTCTTTGCCATCACGATTCCGATAGCCATACAGAATATCGTCTATTTTGTGCAGGCGGAAACTCGAATCCGCACAGAGCTTGTCGGCAAGATCGAGGACTCCATGGATGATAAAGCAAAAAAGATCACAAGCTCACTAAACAATGCCCTCGCTCTCGCTGTTCTATACCGCAAGGATGAGCGGCTCTACCGCTATATGGATCAACGCTATGAATCGGCTTATGATTTTCTGGTGCTTTACCAGGATGAGCTGCTTGATATGTTTCGCGACAAAGCGTTTTACAGCTACCGTGTTGCCGGAATGAAATTGTACACAACAAACGATACCATTATGCCCAGTGTCTATATTCAGTCTCTCCCGGATGCGGATTTCAAGGCTCTCGACGATGAACCGACCTATCTGAATATGCAGAATATCATGTCCGGACAGGATGTCTACCTCCGAATCTGTGAGACGCAAAAGAGCCGCTCGCAGGCGTCAGAAGGACTGAACGTGAGTATTTTGTGTGCTCTTGATTACTACGATCAGTATCGGACATTCGAGAACTATATTAAGCTTTCCCTGGACTTAGAATCCTTCAAACAGATACTTCGCGAATCCAATCTGCTCGAGAACATGTATATAGCCGATGATGCAGGAAGGATTCTTGTGGCTGGAAGGGAGTCAAAGCAGCTTAAGCCCGGACTGCTCACCAATGACAAGGTAAGGATTGACGGATATCCCGTAATGAGGCAGAAACTGGAAGGATATCCGCTCTATCTCTATGGTGTTTATGACGACAACGTCATCTCACAGGGCTTTACCTCGAGCAGAAGGATTCAGCTTGCAGTGACGCTGATATCTGTGATCATCACACTTACGATCATATATTGCGGAATATTTTCAGTAAAAAGACATGTCTTTGCGTTGGTGGATCAGTCACAGCTGATACAGCTTGAGCTGGAGAAGGAGACAAATAAGGCGAAGCTTCTGGCACTCCAGAGTCAGGTAAATCCCCACTTTATGTTTAATGCGCTGGAAAGCATCCGGCTCAAGGCAATGATCAAGGGCGAGAAGGAAACGGCTACTATGATCAAGCACATGGCAAAAATGTTCCGCCATATGATTAACTGGGAGGATAATCTGATTCCGCTCAGGGAGGAAATGACCATTCTGGAGGATTTCCTGTGCCTGCAGAAATACCGCTTTGAGGATGAGTTTACCTATGAGCTCACCGTTGAGGAGAATGCCTGGAACTGTCTGATTCCGCGTATGCTTCTGCAGCCGTTAGTCGAAAATGCCTCGATTCATGGCATGGAAGCAAGCTCGAGTGAACGCTGGATCCGTTTTCATGCGATGGTGCAGGAGGGCTTCTTAGTTGCTGTGGTAGAAGACAGTGGAGGTGGAATCAGCCCACAAAAGCTGCAGGAGCTTAGGGACACACTGTATGGAGATGGCAGGGACACCAAGGGCTGCGTAGGTCTTGCCAATGTGTATCGCAGACTAAAGCTTTACTATGGTGATGATTTCTCATTTGACATTGACAGTGAGGAGGGAACAAGAACCACCGTTACTGTCAGAATTCCGGAGGTACGATGATGTACACATTTATGATAGCGGATGATGAAAAGGCGATCAGGGAGAGCATTCCCAAGGTCATTGATTTTGAAAAATATGGCTTTTCGCTCTGCGCGACGGCAAGAGATGGTGAGGAGGCACTTTGCAAGGCAAAAGAGCTTCAACCGGATTTGGTGCTGCTTGATATCCGGATGCCCGGACTCGACGGAATCGGCTTTCTCGAGGCAGCAAGAGGCTGTGACCTGCAGCATACCAATATTGTGATTCTGTCCGGCTACAGCGATTTTACTTATGCAAAAAAGGCACTCCAGTTCGGGGCAAAGGGCTATTTTACCAAGCCCCTGGATGAGGATGAGTTCACAGACTTTCTGAAGGAGCTGAGAGAAGAGCTTGATAAAAAGAATCACATTGACAGAAAAGACCGGATTCACATGGCCTCCTATAAGCTGAAGCAGATGTATCAGGAGGGCAATGGAGAACGCGAAGGCTATAAGGACTTTAAGCTCATGCATGTGGCTGTACTGAGGCACCCTCCATTTGAGGATGTCTGTGGACGCATTGAGAAAAGCCTCGAGGAGCTTTTGAAGGACGAGGTGGAACTATTCCTGTGCAAGGGAGGCGTTTACTCCTTCCTCTGCTCGCGAAAAGCACTTGAGCTTCAGGGCATAATGAATGAGCTTCTCCTGTCTCATGTGATGAACCGCCTTCAGAATCAGGGGATGGAATGTGCCATTCTGATTGATGATAATGTATTTGACCGGACAGGAAATACCTTCCGTACGGATTTTGATACACATTTGTATACTATGCTGACGGATCTGTTCTGGGAGAAGAAAAAGAGCCTGGTTCTCTATTCAAAAATAACCAGGCAGGAGGAAACGGATTGCTGGAGTCACCTAAAGGACGATGTTATGAATCTGCGAGAGGCCATTGAACAGGAGAATGAATGTGAAGCACTTCAGATTCTTGACACAATCTTTGAAAAGGCCGGGGCAAAACATATGGAATACACGTCCATGGTGGACCTGTACTACCGGATTTTCTACATTCTCAAGGAATTCATAATAAGCCGGGAGGATATGATAAACCCGCTTGGTGCCGAGAGATGGCAGGATAAACCGTTTTTCATGACCTGCACAGAGATGCGGAACAAATGCAGGGAGTACATTGTCTGCGTGCTTCATTGCCGAAATGAGATGAAAAGGAAGCAGAAGCTTGGAGTTGGGGAGAAGGCCATGGAATATATCAGGCATAATTATACCAGACAGCTGATGCTAAAGGATGTAGCAGATGCCCTGCATGTCAATCCTGCCTATCTCGGCAGATGCATTCAGAAGGAGACCGGACTTAGCTTTAACAGTATGCTTGCCAGATTCCGGATCGAAAAGGCAAAGGAGCTGCTAAGAGACACGGATCTGCGTGTCTACGAGATTGCAGAAGCAGTGGGATATCTGGAGAGCAAGCATTTTGTAGCCAAATTTACAGCCGTGGAGGGAATGGCGCCCTTATCCTATAAAAAACAGTTTCAAAAAGTATAATCTGTGGAATAATCCTTACAGTTTTGGGAATTTCTTCCGGAAGAATTCTTGTTACACTTGTCTTACAAGTTGCAAAAGGAAGGAGTAATAAAATGAAAAAGAAAAAGTTATTGGCAACATTGCTGACAGCAACGCTCGCTTTTTCATTGACAGCCTGTGGTGGAGTGGCAGAAGAGAATACCGCAGAAACTGTCGTAGAAAAAGCTGAGACGACTACTGAAACAGCAGAAGAAGCACAGCCCGAAGCGGTGGAAAATAAGGTAGTGGATGGGATCACAAGCTATGGCGGCCTTACAGCTATGGCAGATGCGGATGACCCGATTACCTTTACATATTTTCTGAGAGACTCCGGTGTTGCTCCGTCAGAGGATAACCCATTTATCAACAAGATCCAGGAACTAACGGGAGTTACCCTGAAGTATGAGTATCTTGTTGGTGATCTGGATCAGAAGTTAGGTGTCATGATGGCTGGTGGTGATTATCCGGATCTCATCTTCGCAGGAGACTCAGCGACAAAGCTCATGTCAGAGGGCGCGCTGATTCCACTTGAGGATTATCTTCCGAATTATCCAAACCTCTGGGCGATGTACAAGGATACCATTGAAGAGCAGAAGCAGGAGGATGGCCATGTTTACCAGCTTGAGATGTATGCCTATCTGAATAACGATGGAATTACCTCTGCACCTCCGATTTTCGAGGCCGGCATCGGCTTCTTTGTACAGAAGGCAGTTTTGGAGTGGGCAGGATATCCGGAGATTAAGACCTTAGATCAGTATTTTGATGTAATTGAGGGCTATATGGCAGAAAATCCGACCATTGACGGTGTTGCGACCAGAGGCTTTGAAATACTCAATGATGGCTGGAGAAACTGGGGACTTATCAATGAGCCGCAGTGCCTGAAGGGTGCCAGCAACGATGGAGCCATGTTTGTGGATACCACAAAGACTCCATATGAATCCTCCTTTTACCAGATCAGTGAGGAAGCACATACCTTTTATAAAAAGCTTAACGAAGAGTATAACAAGGGTGTCATCAATGCAGAGTGCCTGACCGAGAACTACGATCAGTATATTGCAAATATTACCTCCGGAAGCGTTCTCGGATTCTTTGACCAGAGATGGAACTTCCAGCAGGGCGAGTTTTTATTAAAGAATGATGGTAAATATGAGAGAACCTATGTAGCAGTTCCGGTTACAGCACCCGGCGTAAAAGACGGCTACGTGGATGGCTCCAATGGACTGCCTACCGGCTCGAATGGTGTTGGTATCTCCATCAACTGTAAGAATCCCGAGAGAGTGCTTGCGTACTTTGACTGGCTGTTACAGAGAGAGGTTCAGGATTACCTTCGCTGGGGCGTTGAGGGAACCGACTGGAATTACACAGACGGAAATTCAGATAGAGTGTTAACGGATGAAGCACGTGAGATCAGACGTGATACGGCAAAGGCACGTGACCTGACCGGAAATGAGCTGGCAAAATACACACCCGGCTGGTGGGGACTCTACCAGGATGGCTGTGCAGCAAACACCGATCAGTCCGCAGCAGAGTATCTTGCACAGCAGACCGAGTATGACCAGGCATTCTTAGAGGCATACAACATCCAGTATCCTGCTGAGCTGCTTTCTCCTCCGACTGTCAGACCTGCTTATTACCCGATTTGGGCGATGAACCTCGGCGACGGAAGCGAAGCTTCGGTTGTCAACGAGAAGATTACGGACTTGTGTGTAAAGAGCTTCTCCAGAATGGTTCTTGCAAAGGATGAAACTGAGTATGAGAATCTATGGAGCACCTTCCTGACAGATTTCGACGCACTCAATACCGATGCCCTGAAGGATGAAGTAGACAGACAGATTGCAGCAAAGATGGGTTGGTAAAATAAGATTACAGAGAAGCGGGAGGGGAAACCCTCCCGTTTCTTCTTAGCGAAAGGAGCTTTCATGATTAAAAAGATAAAGACAAACAAGGCACTGTATTTCATGCTTCTGCCCTGTGTTGCATATACCTTTTTGTTTTCCTATTACCCACTTACCGGCTGGATCATGGCCTTCCAGAATTTTAAGCCTGCAAGAGGATATAAGGGGTCTGAATTTGTCGGCCTCGACCAGTTCAAATTTCTTTTTACCGATATTGAATTTTGGAGGAGCTTTCGCAATACCCTTGCGATGTCTCTCCTGAATCTGGTATTCAGCTTTTTGTTTGCAATTGTTTTTGCATTGCTGCTCAACGAGATCAAAAATAAGAAATTTAAGTCTATCACACAGACCGTTTCCTATCTGCCGCATTTTTTAAGCTGGATTATTGTGTGTTCTCTTGTACAGACCATGCTTTCAACAGGAAGTGATGGTGTGGTCAACAATTTACTGATGGCCTTACACATAATAAAGGAGCCGATTCTCTTTCTCGGAGAGCAGAAGCTTTTCTGGTGGGTTACCACCTTTGCGAGTGTCTGGAAGGAAACCGGTTGGAATTCTATTATCTATATTGCTGCTATAACCGGAATTGATCAGGAGCTCTATGAGGCAGCTGAGCTTGACGGTGCAGGGAGATTTGGCAAAATGTGGCACGTTACCCTCCCCGGCATCCGGTCTACCATCGTTGTTCTGCTGATTATGAATCTGGGCTGGGCGCTCAATGCTGTTTTTGAGATTCCCTATATTCTGGGCGGCGGATTACTGACAGACGTTTCACAGACCATTGACCTGTTCGTCTTAAATTACGGAATGAAAATCGGAAACTACTCACTGGCAACCGCTGCCGGTATATTTAAGTCTGTTATTTCGCTCATTTTGGTATTTGGAACAAATCGTATTGCCAATAAACTGGGCGAGAATAGTCTGATGTAGGAGAAATAGGTTTATGAAAATAAGGAAATCAAGCTTAGAAAATATCATTTTTACAGTGATAAATACATGTATTATGCTGGCAACAATTGTCGTAATGCTCTATCCGTTTTGGAATACCATCGCAGTATCCTTTAACGATGCACAGGATACCCTGCGTGGTGGCATTACCTTCTTTCCGAGAATCTTTTCCACATATAGCTATGAGTACATCTTCAAGGATAAGCTGATCATAACAGCAGCCGTCAATTCGGTTCTGAGGACAGTGATCTCGACCGTGCTTGGCGTGGTTGTCGGCTCTCTTATCGCATACGTGCTCTCCAGAAAGGAACTGGTTGGAAGAAAATTCTTTACCTCCTTCTTCCTGATTACCATGTATGTATCGGCCGGACTGATTCCGAGCTATTTCCTGATAAAAGATCTGGGACTTCTCAATCGGTTTGCCGTTTATATCCTTCCGGGAGTAATCAGTGTTTATAATATCATTGTCATCAAATCCTTTATGCAGGGCTTACCGGAATCTCTGACGGAGGCAGCTATGGTGGATGGAGCGGGACATTTCCGCTGCTACTGGCAGATTGTCATGCCCTGCTGTAAGCCGGTTCTTGCAACCATCGCATTATGGTGTGCCGTGGGTGCATGGAATCAATGGTTTGATACCTTTCTCTACGCCTCCGGTGCAGACCATCTCACAACACTGCAATACGAAATGATGAAGCTGTTATCCTCCTCCATGCAGGCTGGAAAGAGTGCGGCAAGTATGTACGGAGAAGCCGCCAAGAATGCCAATACTGTTACACCGGCATCCATGCGGGCCGCTATTACCGTAGTTGCATCCGTTCCCATTCTCGTGGTATACCCCTTTGTGCAGGGATATTTTGTAAAAGGAGTGACGCTCGGTGCGACCAAGGGATGATTGGTACGGAATATATTGTACTTGACAACTTAACGTTTGTTAGGTATAGTGTACTTAACAAACGTTAAGCGAGGAAATATTGTGTGAATAATAAAGAGAATATGCAAGCAGTGGCTCTCGATCTGTTCTCGAAAAGAGGTTATAGCGGCGTCTCTGTCAGAGATATCTGCGGAGAACTCGGACTTAAGGAAAGCGCCTTATACTATCATTTTAAAAATAAAGAAGAGCTATTGAATTCTCTATATGCTAAGGTAGATCAACTGGTGGAGGATATGCGTAATGCGTTTGATAACGCCTTTCAGATGACAACGCAGGTATCTACCCCGGCTATGCAAATGGTAGCCAGAAATTTTCTGCGGCAATATTTCTGTGATGCCTATGTATGTAAGCTCATCTCCATGCTTAATATCGAAAGAATGTCAGATGCATTGGCCGATAGAATGTATCTGAAGCTGGTGTATGACATGCCTTTGTCACAGTGTCTTGCTGTATTCTCAGCTATGCAGAAGAGAAAACTGAGCCAAAGCTGGATATGCTTCTTGATATTCAGAAGATGATTGCCAAAGGCAAAGGACCCGGCTATGAACGTTGGGCTAAGGTTCATAACATCAAGCAGATGGCACAGACACTTCTGTTTTTGGAAGAACATAATCTTAGAGATTATGATGAACTTGCAGCTAAGGCCAAGTCAATTTCAGACAGATTTGCTGAGATTACAGAACGGCAAAAATCGTTGGAAGTAAGACTTACAGAGATTACTGATCTTAAAAAGCACATCATCAACTATTCCAAGACGAAGCAGATTTATGTAGCTTACCGTGAGAGCGGATACAGCAAAAAGTTCTTCGAGGAACACCGTGAAGAGATCACTCTTCATAAGGCAGCCAAGGAGGCGTTTTCAATAATCAAAGGAAAAGTGCCTACAATCAAAGAACTGAATGCGGAATATGCGCAGGTTCTTGCTGAGAAGAAAAAGACATATTCTGAATATCGGCAGGTTCGCCAGGAGATGAAAGATTATCAAACAGCAAAGTACAATATCGACCGCTTCCTCCAGACAGAGGAACAGGAGAAACAAGCTGAAAAGCAAAAACAGAATACAGAGGTCAGATAAGATTTGGGGCAATTCTACTTTTGACAGAAGTGGGGTTGCCCCTCTTTTTTACGTTACGGGGAAAAATCATTTAGCGCCAACTGGTTGGTGCGTAGCTCCGAGTGAAACGAGGTTCTTGGGGGATTGGGGGCAAAGCCAGCCAACAAGCAAGTAGCGTCGATGATAATCGAGGCACTGCTTGCGAAAATGAAAACACTTTGTTATATGACTAAAAAACAATATGATCAAATGCAATAAATTATCTGAATTGTGTTGTGTGGTCATAGAAATTCTGTTATTCTTATAGAGGTATATTGTATTCAGTTAGATTCTGTACAGGAGAAGAAAATATGGTACTGAACGATATTGAAAAAGACGTAAAAATCAAATGTATAGAGACAGAAACAACTCAGAGTGCTCTTGCGGAAAAGATTGGTAGCACAGGACAGTATGTCAATCGAATTATTAAGAAGAAGGATGGTGTTTTAAATAAGACCTTCGTGCAGATGATGGAAGGCTTAGGATATGATATCCGATTGGTCTATGAAAAAAAGGAGGACAGGAAGTAATGAATAAACATCAACTTGCATCAACAATTTGGGAATCAGCCAATCAGATGCGATCAAAAATAGAGGCTAATGAGTACAAGGATTTTATTCTTGGCTTTATTTTCTATAAATATCTTTCAGAACGCGAATTGGAATTGTTCCGTAAGGAAAAACTTAGTGAGGCGGAGATAAAAAAGGTTAACGAAAAAGATGTTATGTACGCAAAGCATGTGCGTGAGACACTGGGATATTTTATCTCGTATGATAATTTGTTCTCTACTTGGCTTTCGATGGGGAATGATTTTGATATAAAAAATGTTAGGGATGCGTTATCAGATTTTGATCAGAATATTGATGATGTCTACAAGAAGGTTTTTGAAAAAATCTTCCATACTTTACAAACGGGGCTTTCTAAACTCGGAGAAACATCTGGATCACAGACAAAAGCAGTGAAAAAACTTTTGAAACTTATAAAAAAGATTCCAATGGACGGCAAGCAGGATTATGACGTTCTTGGCTTTATCTATGAATACCTCATAAGTAATTTTGCTGCAAATGCAGGAAAGAAGGCTGGAGAATTCTACACACCGCATGAGGTGTCTGTTTTGATGTCAGAAATTGTTGCGGAGCACTTAAAGGATCGAAAGCAGATAAAAATATACGATCCGACATCTGGTTCGGGTTCGCTTCTTATCAACATCGGAAAATCTGCGGCAAAGTACATTAGTGGTGAGGGCAAGATTGACTACTATGCGCAGGAACTTAAAGAGAATACCTTTAACCTTACCAGGATGAATCTGGTCATGAGAGGAATCAAGCCT
>SAMEA3663277__coassemble_466_pt1 | contig 12178 bp, 7 predicted proteins | sample SAMEA3663277__metabat2_high_PE_003 | metagenome-assembled genome bin SAMEA3663277 (sample SAMEA3663277) | pig gut metagenome | biome: pig gut; feature: pig-associated habitat; material: faeces | place: China | collected 2013 | reverse complement strand
TTCTGATTGCAGGTGGCGGAAGAATTTCTTTTTATCTTGCTGAGGTTCTGCTAAAGCAGGGAGCCAAGGTGACAATTGTGGAGAAAAATGCGGAGCTGGCACAGAAGATTTCGGAGGATATCCCGGGAGCTGCAGTCATGCATGATGATGCATTGGCTTATTTTGATTCCATGTCTGCCTCAGATGTGGCAAATACCGATGCATTCATTGCCCTTACGGAGAATGATGAATACAATCTGGTAGCGGCAATGTATGCAGATTCGCAGAAGATCAATAAGGTGGTTTCCCGAATCAATGCCAAATCCAGGTTGAAGGTGCTTCCGGCAGGAAGTGATATCTGCACGATTTCCAGGGAGGATGTTGCAGCAGACCGTATTTTGGGTTACAGCAGATCCCTGCTCAATGCGGAGGATAATGATGCCGTGGAATCTCTCTATCGTCTGATGGATGGGAAAATTGAGTTTATTGAGTTTAAGATAGATGTAAATGACAGCAATTTAGGCATTCCGCTAAAGGAATTGAAGCTTAAGAGAAACATTCTTCTGGGATGTATTATCAGGGAGGGGAGAACGATCATTCCCCGTGGTGATGATATGCTGATGCCGGGTGACACTGCACTGGTAGCAACGATTGGCAGGCAGATCGCGCGTTTAGAAGATATCTTTGCAGACTAGCGGGAAGGCATGAAAAGCGATGAACAGACGGAAGATTATCAGTATACTTGGAAAAATCATATTGGTGGAAGTGCTTTTAATGATACCGGCGCTTCTGATTTCTCTTGCTTATCAGGATGGGGATGCAGGTGCTTTCCTGTTTACTATGGTGCCGGCGGGAATCATCGGCTTTCTGATGAACCGGACCAGACAGTCCGAACGGCGGATGAGTAGCAGGGATGGTTATTTCATTGTGGCAGCGGCATGGATCGTCATCTCGTTGATCGGAGCGGTTCCTCTTTATCTGGGAGGAGGATTCCCAAGCTATTGGAACGCTCTTTTTGAGATTGTCTCAGGATTTACTACAACAGGTGCTTCGATACTCGCCAAACCGGAAGCCCTGGGGCATGGGATCCTGTTTTGGAGGAGCTTTACTCATTGGATCGGCGGTATGGGGGTGCTGGTGTTTGTGCTTATGGTGATGCCTATGGAAAACGATAATTCCATGCATCTGGTGCGGGCAGAGGTTCCGGGACCCACAGCGGGAAAGCTGGTTCCGCGAATGAGAACCACTTCCATGATCCTATATGGAATCTATACGGTAATGACCCTGATTCTGATCGGGCTGCTATGCCTTTTAGGCATGCCTATGTTTGACAGCTTCTGTATTGCGTTCGGTACAGCGGGAACCGGTGGCTTTGGGGTGACTGCAGCCGGAATTGGTGGGTATAACAGTCTTGCAATCGAGATCGTTGTGGGAATCTTTATGCTGCTGTTTGGCATCAATTTTAATGTTTATCATTTGCTTCTGCTAAGAAAATTTAAGGATGCTTTCTCCACGGAAGAGGTGAAGGTGTTTCTTGGAATTGTGGCAGCATCAACAATTGCTATTGCCATTAATATTGTTAATTTTGCGGGCGGAATCGGGAATGCACTCAGACAGGCATTTTTTCAGGTATCCAGTATTATTACAACGACCGGATTCGCAACGGTGGATTATGAACAATGGCCGGAATTTGCCAAACATACCATTGTATTGTTGATGGTGATCGGTGCCTGCGCAGGATCGACCGGAGGCGGAATGAAGATCTCACGAGTCATTATTCTGGTGAAATCCTTTATTCAGGAGATCAGACAGATTATCAATCCCAAGGAAATTGTAACAGTGCGCCTGAACGGTAAGCCGGTGGACAAAAAAACCCTGGAGTCTACAAGGATTTATGCAGCGGTTTATCTGATTTTGGTTTGTGTGTTCACATTAATTGTTTCGTTAGATGGATATGATCTGACAACGAATCTGACAGCGGTGCTGTCCTGCTTTAATAATATCGGTCCCGGTCTTCATCTGGTAGGTCCGGCAGCCAATTTCAGTATCTTTTCAGATTGGGTACAGGTGGTTCTTTCATTTGTTATGTTAACCGGAAGACTGGAGATATTCCCCATGTTCCTGTTACTTGCAAAGTCCGCGCATGACCGATAGGAGGACAAAAAGGAACTGTTGCATAAATCAGATTTCCTGCTTAAAGGCATGTATCCTTTCATAGCAGGACTTATTTGCGATTTCGATAGATTTGGCAGAAACAGCCGGTACAATGATGCCACTGTTCGGATGACTGTCCGAAAAGCCTTGGTGGTATCTATGTGCTCGTCACACGTAAAGCGGGGCAAGAAAAATCTAATCCGCACTGTGAAAAATAAATACAGCTCTCAGACTTTAAACTTGCTTCGCTTCGAACAGGTAAAGTCTGAGAGCTTTATTTTTCACAGTGCGAATTGATTTTTTACGCCCCGTTTCCGAATTGTTCCTTACACATAGATACCACCATTGGCTTTGAGTTTCATCCGGACAGTGCAATAAGTATTTGTACCGGCCAGGTTCGCCAAATCCCGAAATCGATTATAGTATTGCTATGAAAGGATGCATGCCCCTATATCAGTGTAATAAACGATTTATGCAACAGTTCCTTTTTGGATAATTAGTATTCCATAGCCTTTTCTTCACCGTTCATCACGCGCAGAGCACCCTGTGCTAGAGCAAGAAGCTCATCCTCACCGGGGTATACGGTAATGGGAGCAATGAATCCGGCTCTTTCGGTCAGGCCTGCCACTACAACCTTATCATATGCAATGCCGCCGGTAATGATAATCTGATCAACCTTGCCTTTCAAAACGCATGCCATGGAGCCGATATTTTTGGAAACCTGCATGATAAAAGCTTCACGCACTTCTGCTGCCTTCTTGTCTCCACCTTGCACCATCTTTTCCACATCGCGCATGTCATTGGTTCCTACATAAGCGTTGAAGCCGCCGTTCCCGACGATCTTCTTGTAAACTTCTTTTTCTGTATACTGCCCGGAGAAGCACATTTTAATCAGTGCGCCTGAGGGAACTGCACCGGCTCTTTCAGGAGAAAAAGCACCGTCGCCATCAAGGGCATTGAATACGTCAATAACACGGCCCTTTTCATGAGCACCGACGGAAACACCGCCTCCCATGTGTACAACAATCAGATTTAAAGAATCGTAGGCCTTTCCCTGCTCCTTGGCGTAACGCTTTGCAACAGCTTTCTGATTCAGTGCGTGGAATACACTGGTACGGGGAAGCTCAGGAACGCCGGAGTATCTGGAGATGGGCATCAGCTCATCAACCACAACAGGATCTACAATATAAGAGGGAACACCGATGGAATCACCGATTTCTCTTGCAAGGATGCCGCCTAAGTTGGAAGCATGCTGTCCCTGCTTACCGATTTTAAGATCCTCCAAAAGTGCATCGCTGACAGCATAGGTGCCGCCGGGGATAGGCTTTAACATACCGCCTCGTCCCACAATGACCTGAAGAGATTTGATATCAAAATTCTTTTCCTTCAGCAAATCAAGAATAATCTGTTTACGGAAATCCTTCTGATCTACGATGGACGCATACTGTGCAATTTCTTCCGTTGAATGGCGAAGTGTTTCTTCAAATAAAAGGGTTTCATCTTCGAACACGCCAATCTTTGTGGAAGTGGAACCGGGATTGATAATTAAACTTTTAATAGCCATTTGCTTACCTCCATATAGTAATTAGTTGTTTTTCATAGCCTCGGCCACAACAGCACCAAGGGCAAGAGAATTTACCTTAACCTCCATTGAGTCAGAACGGGAGGTCAGGATAACAGGGGCCTTGGTTCCTGTAAGGATATTGCCGTTTACCACCTTTGCGGTATGTACCATTGCCTTGTAAACAAGATTTCCGGCATGGATATCGGGGAAGAGAAGGACATCTGCATCTCCCTGAATGGCTCTGTCTGTTGCACCCTTATGTTTTGCAGCTTCAGGATCAATGGCAAGATCCAGGGAGAGAGGACCGTCAACGATACATCCGGTAATCTTCCCGTCCTTGTTCATCTGAGTCAGTTCAGCTGCTTCTACGGTAACAGGCATTTTAGGATTTACCACCTCAACGGCTGCAAGAGGAGCAACCTTGGGATTTTCAATTCCGCAGGCCTTTGTAATTTCGATGGTGTTCTGAATGATATTGACTTTATCCTCCAGAGTAGGGTAAGGGATGAAGGCAACATCGGTAAGGAAAAGAAGATGATCAATTCCTTCAACATCAAATACACAGACATGGGATAAGGGCTTTCCGGTACGAAGACCGACTTCCTTATCAAGCACACTCTTTAAGAACCCCTTTGTATCGATGAGCCCCTTCATGTACATGTCTGCTTTGCCATCATGCACCAGTTTTACAGCGGTGAGGGCTGCTTCGGTAACGTCTTCCACATTGATGATCTCAAAATCGTTCAGATCAATCTTGAGAGAATCTGCGATCTCTCTGATCTTTTTCTCATCGCCGACCAAAATAGCATCGGCAATTCCTTTTTCCTTTGCCGCCTTAACTGCCTCTAAGACAGCGGAGTCCTGTGCTACGGCAACAGCAACCTTCTTGGTGCCACATTCGTTTACCTTGGCAATTAAATCGGAGAATGTTTTACTCATTTTTTCCTCTCTTTCTGCCGCTTGGGCGGCATTGTAATAAGTTAAAAAATTTTTTTCATTTTAAAAATCCACATCGTTAAAATAATAACACTGATCGGATGAAAAAGCAACAAAACCGGATGAATAAGTAAGCTTGTAATTTAGAAAAGAAACTTGACATAAACAGTGTCCTATGCTATAAATGAAAACATAAACCATTGAAGAAGAGTGAGTACATTAGGTCAGGTTTACCACAGAGAGCCGCGGTTGGTGGGAAGCGGTGTAGACAACTTGGTGGAATGGACTTCTGAGGGCGAGTTGAAAGCAGATCGCAAGTAGACGAGACGGAGAGGAAACTTCGTTACCAAATCCAGCATATGATAGTATGCGATGAGCGGATGCAGATAAGCATCAAGCCGGGTGGCACCGCAGGAGATTTTACTCTTGTCCCAGCATTGGATTGGGACAGGAGTTTTTTTTTGTGCGAGTAATGAGCCGGACTGGCTGCTAAGCAGCCAGTCTGGGGGAAAATGACAATCTGCAAGCTTGCTTGCAAGATTGGCATTTCTCCCAGTAAGTGGGCGTGTACACGCCCATCCGGCGAATACCGCAACAACGAGCAGCTTTGCTGCGAGTCTGATGCGGAAATCTACGCAATTGACACCTCTCAATCCGTACCATCAAACCTATTTTAACAGCGCATGGCGCAGAATGGAGGAACAACATGAGTGAAACAAAGAAAATCCCTTACAAGATCTATCTGGAAGAAAATGAGATGCCGAAGAGCTGGTATAATATGCGGGCGGACATGAAGAACAAGCCGGCACCGCTCTTAAATCCCGGAACCTTAAAGCCTGTCACCTTTGATGAATTAAAGGGAATCTTTTGTGAGGAGCTTTGCAGGCAGGAGCTTGATGACACAACAGCTTACATCGAAATCCCGGAGGAGATCAGAAGCTTCTATAAGATGTACAGACCTTCACCACTGGTACGTGCATATTGCCTGGAAGAAAAGCTGAAGACACCGGCAAAGATTTATTATAAATTTGAAGGAAATAACACCAGCGGAAGCCATAAGCTGAACTCTGCAATTGCGCAGGCCTATTATGCAAAGAAGCAGGGACTTAAGGGTGTGACCACAGAAACCGGAGCAGGACAGTGGGGAACGGCACTTTCTATGGCATGTGCATACCTTGATCTGGATTGCCAGGTATATATGGTGAAGTGTTCTTATGAACAGAAGCACTTCCGGAGAGAGGTTATGAGAACCTACGGGGCAAATGTGACTCCATCTCCTTCGAATACGACACAGGTGGGACGCAAGATCCTGGAGGAGTTCCCCGGAACTACGGGAAGCCTTGGCTGTGCCATCTCGGAAGCTGTGGAAGCAGCTGTGACTCAGGAGGGTTACCGCTATGTACTTGGATCAGTTTTGAATCAGGTACTGCTTCACCAGTCGGTAATCGGTCTGGAAGCAAAGGCTGCAATGGATAAATACGGTATTAAGCCGGATATCATCATCGGTTGTGCCGGAGGCGGTTCCAACCTTGGCGGCTTGATTTCTCCGTTTATGGGCGAAAAGCTCAGAGGGGAAGCTGATTACAGATTCATCGCTGTAGAGCCTGCATCCTGTCCGAGCTTTACCAGAGGAAAATATGTCTATGACTTCTGTGATACCGGAAAGGTATGTCCGCTTGCAAAGATGTACACCCTGGGAAGCGGATTTATTCCGGCTCCCAATCACGCTGGAGGACTTCGCTATCACGGCATGAGTTCCATCCTTTCCCAGCTGTATCATGACGGGCTGATGGAAGCAACCAGCGTAGAGCAGACCGCGGTATTTGCGGCAGCAGAACAGTTCGCAAGAGTGGAGGGAATTCTTCCTGCACCGGAAAGCTCCCATGCAATCAGAGTTGCTATTGACGAAGCTCTTAAGTGCAAGGAGACAGGAGAGGAGAAGACGATTCTCTTTGGCCTTACCGGAACAGGCTATTTTGATATGGTGGCCTACGAGCGCTTTAATAATGGGGAAATGTCAGATTATATTCCCACGGATGAGGAGATTATGAAAGGGCTTGCAAATGTGCCCCAATTCCCCGGAAATGAGATTTAGTTTATAGAATGATAATATTTGAATAGTTGAATAAAAGCTGCAAATCTGATACAATAAGGTTTGCAGTTTTTTATTTGGTTAGTGAGGTATAAAAATGAATCTGATCCAAAAAGTATTTGGAACACATAGCGAAAGAGAACTAAAGCGCATAGACGGAATTGTACAGGCAATCGAGGATTTAAGACCCTCCATGCTGGAATTATCGGATGCAGAGCTTTCGGGAAAGACAGAAGAATTTAAGAAACGTCTGGCAGAGGGAGAAACACTGGATGACCTTCTTCCGGAGGCCTTCGCTGTAGTGAGGGAAGCCGCAAGAAGAGTGTTACACACAGAGCATTACCGGGTTCAGCTGATCGGTGGCATCATTCTTCATCAGGGGCGTATTGCCGAGATGAAGACCGGTGAAGGAAAAACACAGACCTGCCTTTTACCTGCATACTTAAATGCTCTGGAAGGAAAAGGTGTACATGTTGTAACAGTTAACGATTACCTGGCAAAGCGTGATGCTGAGTGGATGGGACAGGTTCATGAGTTCCTTGGGCTTACGGTAGGTGTTGTATTGAACAGCATGAAGCCGGAGGAGCGCCGGGAAGCATATAACTGTGATATTACTTATGTGACAAACAACGAGCTGGGCTTTGACTATCTTCGTGACAACATGGTCATTTATAAAGCACAGCTGGTACTTAGAGACCTCCATTATGCCATTATCGATGAGGTGGACTCGGTTCTGATCGATGAAGCGAGAACACCGCTTATTATTTCCGGTCAAAGCGGCAAATCAACCAAGCTTTATGAGGTCTGCGATATCCTTGCAAAGCAGATGAAGCGTGGTGAGGACATGGAGGATCTTTCCAAGATGGATGCCATCATGGGTGTGGAAAGAGAGGAGACCGGAGACTTTATCGTTAATGAGAAGGATAAGGTAGTTAATCTTACTGCTCAAGGCGTGGACAAGGTGGAAAAGTTCTTCCAGATTGAAAACCTTGCCGACCCGGAAAACATTGAAATACAGCATAACATTATCCTTGCGCTGCGTGCCAATAATCTGATGTTCCGTGACCAGGATTATGTGGTTAAGGATGATCAGGTTCTGATCGTCGATGAGTTTACCGGACGTATTATGCCGGGACGACGCTATTCCGACGGCCTTCATCAGGCAATTGAAGCCAAGGAACATGTTAAGGTTAAGAGAGAAAGTAAGACGCTTGCAACCATTACTTTCCAGAATTTCTTTAACAAATTTGAAAAGAAGGCAGGTATGACAGGTACAGCGCTTACCGAGGAGAAGGAATTCCGTGATATTTACGGAATGGATGTTGTAGAGATACCGACCAATAAGCCGATTGCAAGAAAGGACCTGCAGGATGCGGTATACAAGACCAGGAAAGAAAAGCTGAATGCGATCGTGGATGCGGTGCAGGAAGCACACAGCAAGGGACAGCCGGTTCTGGTAGGTACCATTACCATTGAGGCATCGGAGGAACTGAGTAAGCTGCTGACCAAGCGGGGAATCCCTCACAAGGTGCTGAATGCAAAGTTCCATGAGTTAGAGGCAGAGATCGTAGCAGATGCCGGTATACATGGTGCAGTTACCATTGCCACCAACATGGCCGGACGAGGTACCGATATTAAGCTGGATGATGCTGCCAGGGCAGCAGGGGGGCTTAAGATCATCGGTACGGAGCGCCATGAATCAAGGCGTATCGATAATCAGCTTCGCGGCCGTTCCGGTCGTCAGGGTGATCCGGGTGAATCCAAGTTTTATATTTCCCTGGAGGATGACCTGATGAGGCTGTTTGGCTCCGAGCGTCTGATCAACATGTTTAATGCACTTGGTATTCCGGAAGGACAGGAAATTGAACATAAGGCGCTGACCAATGCCATTGAATCTGCGCAGAAGAAGATTGAGAGCAATAACTTTGGCATCAGAAAGAACCTGCTTGAATATGATCAGGTGATGAATGAGCAAAGAGAAATCATATACGAGGAAAGGCTTCGTGTGCTGAACGGAGAGAGCATGCGTGATGTCATCTACAAGATGATTACGGATATTACAGAAAATGCCGTTGATATCGTAATCGGCGATGACACCGATTATGATGAGTGGAATCTGGAGGAACTGAATACGCTGTTACTTCCCACCATACCGCTTAAACCGATCAACAGAGGCCGTATCAATAAGCCCAAAAAGAATGCCCTAAAGCAGCAGCTGAAGGAAGAAGCCGTTAAGCTCTATGAGGCTAAGGAAGCGGAATTCCCGGAACCGGAAGCAATCCGTGAACTGGAAAGAGTCATCCTTCTGAAGGTTATTGACAGAAAATGGATGGACCATATTGATGATATGGATCAGCTCCGTCAGGGTGTTGGCCTTCAGGCTTACGGACAGAGAGATCCGCTTGTGGAATACAAGATGAGCGGCTATGAGATGTTCGATGAAATGACACAGAATATCCGTGAAGAGACAGTAAGACTGCTGTTCCACGTAAGAGTAGAGCAGAAGGTGGAAAGAGAGCAGGTGGCAAAGGTGACCGGAACCAACAAGGATGACTCTGTTGCCAAGGGACCTGTCAAGAGAGAGGCAGCCAAGGTATATCCGAATGATCCCTGTCCCTGCGGCAGCGGCAAGAAATATAAACAGTGCTGCGGAAGAAAATAAAAGGAAAGAGGTGACGCAAGGTGGTTGAATTAGATCAGATGAAATCTGAACTCCAGACTTACAAGAGCCCTTTAGCGGAAGTGAGGGATTCACTTTGACTTAGCAGCTAAGTCAAAGAAGATCGAAGAGCTGGAAATGGAAATGGAGGCTCCCGGGTTTTGGGATAATCCGGACATTTCCAATCAAAAAATGAAGGAACTTAAGAATTTAAAGGATATCGTAGAGACGATAGAAGGTCTTGAACGCCAATATGAGGATATCGAAACGCTGATCGAGATGGGCTATGAGGAAGAGGATGCCCAGCTGGCAGCAGATATCAGGATGGAATTGGATGAATTCATTGCAACCTACGAGGAAATCCGTATGAATACCCTTCTTTCCGAAGAGTATGATGCAGATAATGCCATTTTGAAGCTGAATGCAGGCGCAGGCGGCACGGAGAGCTGTGACTGGTGCTCCATGTTGTATCGAATGTATACCAGATGGGCAGAGAAAAAGGGCTTTTCGGTAGAAGTGCTGGATTATCTGGATGGTGATGAGGCAGGAATCAAGTCAGTTACTTTTCAGGTGAACGGTACCAATGCATACGGTTACCTGAAATCCGAAAAGGGTGTGCACAGACTGGTGCGTATTTCTCCCTTCAATGCGCAGGGAAAGCGACAGACCTCCTTTGTATCACTGGATGTTATGCCGGATATTGAGGAAGATGTGGATGTAGAGATCAATGATGATGATCTGCGAATCGATACCTACCGAAGCAGCGGTGCAGGCGGACAGCACATCAACAAGACCTCCTCAGCAATCCGAATCACTCATATTCCCACAGGAATCGTGGTACAGTGCCAGAATGAGCGTTCCCAGTTCCAGAATAAGGACAAGGCAATGCAGATGCTGAAGGCAAAGCTTTATATGCTGCAGAAGGAAGCAAATGCCGAGAAGCTTTCGGATATCAGGGGTGAGGTTAAGGAAATCGGCTGGGGCAACCAGATCCGCTCCTACGTTATGCAACCCTACACGCTGGTAAAGGATCACAGAACAAATGCCGAGACAGGAAATGTGGAAGCAGTTCTGGATGGAGACCTAGACCCGTTCATCAATGCATACTTAAAATGGATAAATGTTAAAGAGCCGTCAGAAAACTGACGGCTCTTGCATTAATTGTTTGTATTGTTAAGAACATGTATCCTTTCACCGAAAGCCTATAAACAATTTCGGGATTTGGCGAACCTGACCGGTACAAATGCTTATTACACTGTCCGGATGAAACTCAAATCCGATGGTGGTATCTATGTGTAAGGAACAATTCGGAAACGGGGCGTAAAAAATCAACCCGCGCAATGAAAAATAAAGCTCTCAGACTTTACCTGTTCGAAGCGAAGCGAGTTTAAAGTCTGAGAGCTGTTTTCATTTTTCATGCGCGGATTAGATTTTTCTGCCAAATCCATCAAAATTGCTTAAAAGGCTTGCAGTGAAAGGATACATGTTCTTTATAGCAATACAAAACCGCTTTATGCAACTGCCTCAGTTTTCTTCTTGACCAGATCTAAATAGAAATTCGCCAGTGTTGCATCCATATAGGGTGAAATCCAAAGCAATGCAATTCCGCAGGACAGGAAGCTTAACAGAATCAGTGGCAGGAAGGAAATCTCCAGATAAAACAGCCTTCCGATATTGCCCTTCATCAGGCGGAGACTCATCTGAAACAGTTCCTTTGCTGAGTACTGGGGAAAATCCAGCATCAGATAAAATACCTGGGAAAACAGCAGCCTTACAAAGATTTCAATGATCGCAAGAAACAGGATAACATAGGTCAAAAATAAGGAGCCGCTGACCGGTGGAGCGTCCGTTACAATTGCAGATGAATAAGTAACTGCTGATAAAGAAGCATTCACAAAGCCGCTGACAATCTGCGCAGGAAGGCTACACACAAGGGAAACAGCAGCAAATACGGCCTGGAGCTGCAGCACCTTCATGGTATCACCGCGAAAGCAGTAAAACAGATCCGTAATCTGTGGCTTTTGGTTGCAGGCAACCTTCAGGTAAATATAGGCTTCTCCTGCCACGAAAAAACCGGCAAAGAGATTAATCAAAAATGCTGCAAGGCAGTAGAGAATCGTCTGAATGACAGTTCCTGTCCCGATTGTCAAAGAGAGAACCATGCTGATCGGCATAATGCAAAGTCCATGAAGGACAAATGCACCGATAACGGTTCCGTATTTTCCGAGCAACTGACCTTTTGCCAGTGATTTTAAGCTGGCAGAGGATAAATATTGATTCATGTAAAGACTCCCGTCGTAAATAATTTCTGTCAGAACTAAACAGCTAAATCCAGATAATTTCCCTTAACCGAAGCAGCATCCAGAGATTTTTTATTTTTTACATAAGGGTTGCTTTCATTTGGGTACTGGATTCTGGTGGCGGTGGTTCCGCCTGCCACATAGCTTGTGCCGCATTCCGGACAGATGGCTCTTTTTAAGGTAACATTGGCAGCAAGTACCTTTCCGCCTTTCTGTGCTGCCTTGGTATAGGCATTGTTTACATGCTCCTGTTCATGGGCGCGTACTCTGGAAGTAGATGCCTCCGGAGAAATATGTGCTGCTGACTTAAAGGAAACCATTTCGTCAGAACCGTCCTGATATTTCCGGTTCTTACAGGTTTCACACTCCGCAGGAGAGGATTTGCGTCCGGGGCGTACCTTTGTGGATTCGCCGGGATTCTGTACAGGTTTTCCGGTTTCTGATGCGGCAGATGTACGGGTACCGGTATCATAACCGGCAGATGTGCTTCCATA
>SAMEA3663277__coassemble_395_pt1 | contig 13469 bp, 10 predicted proteins | sample SAMEA3663277__metabat2_high_PE_003 | metagenome-assembled genome bin SAMEA3663277 (sample SAMEA3663277) | pig gut metagenome | biome: pig gut; feature: pig-associated habitat; material: faeces | place: China | collected 2013 | reverse complement strand
AGCAATTTCAGATAGGGAGCTTCTGGATGAAGCAGGCGCGGCCATAAGCAGAATGATTGCTAAGGGGATAACCTTTCTCTTCTCACTTCTTCCGAAAGGAAGCACAAACATGGGAGTCACAGCCAATATGGGCGGCGGCAGTATAAATTTTGAGGAAATTGTGGGAGCAGCGACGGAGAAGTCACTGTTCATGGAAATAGTGGATATCCTCTTATATATGGCGGGGGTTGTTATCCTGGGAACGATTTTATTTAAGACAGTAGTTAATGTCGTCAGACTGATCCGTGACGGCTTTGCCAGAGAGAAGAAGAGCAGGAAGATTGAAAACGGGAGCCAGGAGGATCTGATTGAAAATCTGAAAAAGGAGAAAAGAGAGCAGAAACACAAGGGCAATACATCCCTGCTAGAGAATATGGAAAGGCTTCTTTCCCCGGAGGAAAAAATCAGAAGAATTTACCGAAGGACATTACGAAAAAGCGTTCCTTCCTGGGAAGGAGAAAAGAAGCAGCAGCTTTTTCAAAAGGCAACTGCCAGAGAATGTTGTATGGCACTTTTCCCGGAAAATGAGAAGGCGGCAACAGCCTTTGCAGGATTATATGAAAAAGCAAGATACGGACAGGGTTGCTGCCATAGTGAGGATGTGAAAGAGGCAAGACGCCTGGCACAGCTGTTACAGGCGTAAAGAATGGCAGGGCTGATAGAAAGAAAGCAGACAAAACAGAACAGATATGCGTTAAGATGCATATGATAGCTGTAAAGATATAAGGAAGTTATCCATATGTATGAACGCAAAATTCTGCCTTTTTATATGACATACCCGCTTCCCATGTATTATCAGGAGGAAGACGCCATTATCCGTGATCTGGAATATCTTCAGCAGATGTATCCGGCGGAGGCGAAGAAATATCAGAAGACGATTGCAGGGATATTGGATCAGCTTGACTATGAGGGAAGCATGATCTATGATGAATATCCCGATAAATTGCAGCTTTATAAGCTTTCTAATGATATTTTGGAGCGAATTAAGCGGGAGGAGCAACGAGATGAGCCGGATCAGAAGGCTTCTCCTGAAAAGTGGGAGTGGCTGGGGGATTTGATCCAGATCCTGTTGTTTTATGAGATCTATAAGAGAAGACATAATTCCAGACGCGGGATTCTCAGGTTCTGATAAAGTTTTTGTTGTGGTTTTACAGGTAAATAAGTAAAATATAGTCATGACGCAAAGTTATGGCTATATTTATGTGAGGAAAGAACGTGGAAGAATTAAGAGACAAGCTGGAAGATTTTCTGTCGGAAAGATTATATCAGGTAATTATCAGTAATCCGAGAAAACGAGATGGAGCATTGAAAGTGAAGATCAGACCGATCATGATCAAAGGAAAGCTTTATTTTCAGGAGTCTGTTTCCAGGGGAACACAGGTGTTCCATGAAAACTATGAGAAAGACGGAATGCTGGAAAGACTTTTGGATTACATGAGAGAGGAATTCAGACAGCTGGAGGCTCAGAGCATGGATGGTAGAATTCATGTTCTAATAAGTAAAAAGGGAAAGGTGACTATCAAGTTGCAAAAGGCAGCTGTACAGGCTTCCTCCATCATGCCTGACATGTCCCACAATCGTACCAAGCAGTATATTTTGAAGGAGGGCGTTCCTGTTCCCTTTCTCATCGACCTTGGTGTACAGACGAGAGATGGTATAATAATTAAATCTAAATATAATAAATTCAAACAAATCAATCGTTATTTAGAGTTTGTTGAGGACATACTTCCGGTGCTTTCCCAAAAAGAAACCGTCCATATTATTGATTTTGGCTGTGGGAAATCATATCTGACGTTTGCCCTGTATTATTATCTTCATGAGCTGAAAAGAATGGAGGTAAGGATCACAGGACTTGATTTAAAAACAGATGTTATTGATAAGTGTAACAGTTTGGCACAGCAATATGGATATGATGATCTTCAGTTTTACCAGGGAGATATCAGCACCTTTCAGGGAGCAGATCAGGTGGATATGGTGGTTACTCTCCATGCCTGTGATACTGCTACGGATTATGCGATCAAAAAGGCAGTGGACTGGAATGCCGGGGTGATCTTTACGGTGCCCTGCTGTCAGCATGAGGTCAATAAGCAGATCGAAAACGAGCTGCTTTCTCCGGTATGGTCTTTTGAAGGAAAGAATGTCAGCGCTTCTGACAGATGGGATCCGGGCAAATTTGCTGGAAGAGGCGGGATATGATACACAGGTCCTGGAATTTATTGATATGGAGCATACACCCAAGAATATACTGATAAGAGCAGTCAAGCGGGATGGAGAGACTGATGCCGGTAGAGACGGTACGAGCAGAAAGAATTCAGGCATTCGTCAGCTTACGGATGCATTGCATGTGGAAACCACTCTGCAGAAACTGTTCAAGGAATAATATGTGATAGGAACCGGATAGGAGAAGCATGAAAAAAACAATCATTAAGGGAGCTATTGTAATTTTGGTATTTTTTACGGCTCTGTTTGTAATAAGCAGCATAATGAATAAGGGAAACACGGATATGACGACGGAGATGGCGAAAGCCACTTATCCGGTGATCTCTGTAAATTACGGAGGCCATGAAATCAACAAAATGCATGGCTATCATGAGGCGATGGAGCCCAGCCAGATGAGGGAGAGCATCACGCCCCTATCATCCGGCAGAAAGATCAACCTGATCGTGGATTCTTACGGGAATGAGATCAATGAGATTGCTTTTGAGGTCAGAAGTGTTGATGGGAGCAGGCTTATTGAGAATACAATCATTCAGGAATTTGAGCAGACAGAGGAGAGAATCGAGGCCTCCTTCGGACTGAAGGATCTGATTGAAAATAATCAGGAGTATCTTCTTGTAATACTTCTGACATTGGAAGATGGGGAAGAAATCCGCTATTACACCAGAGTAATCTATCCGGAAGAATATTATGTGATTGATAAGCTGGATTATATTGTAGATTTTTCAAACAAAACCTTTGATAAGGAGGCTGCAAAGGATCTGACAAAATATCTGGAATCCAATTCAGAGGGGGACAATACAAATTTTGGACGCGTGACCATTCACAGCAGCTTTAAGCAGGTAACCTGGGGGGATCTGGAAATTACCAGAGAGAGTAAACCGGAGATCATGATCAAGGATCTCGGCCCCCAGACCGGAAACTTTGTAATGGAATATTACGTATCCATGCCTTACGGAGGAGAAACCACTTATTACAGAGTCAAGGAATATTACCGGGTGCGTTATACCACAGACAGAATGTACCTTTTGGATTACGAAAGAACGATGGATCAGATCTTTGATCAAAAGGGAAATGTTTATGCTAATAATAAGATCTTGCTGGGAATTACCAGTGGGGATACGCCGCTTTTGGAAAGTGACGGAGGCAATGTGATCGCCTTTGAGACGGGAAACCGCTTATTCAGCTATAATGTAGCAGATAATAAACTGGCATTGCTGTTCGGCTTTTATGATAAAGACAATCTGGATGAGAGAACGCTTTATGATGGGCATCAGATTAAGATTCTGAATCTGGATGAAGGCGGGAATGTGACATTTCTGGTTTTCGGATATATGAACAGAGGACGTCACGAAGGTCAGGTGGGGATATCCGTCTATTTCTATGACAGTACGGTAAATACTGTGGAGGAATTGGTTTATATTCCTTGCAATCAGGCACAGGAGCTGCTGATTGAGGAGGTGGATCAGCTTTCCTACGTGAATAAGAACGGCATGTTGTATTTAAAATGGCAAAATCAATTCTATGCAATCAACGTAATGAATCGGACCTACGAAGTGATTGTGAAGGACCTGGACGAAGAGAGCATAAAGGTATCTGAAAGTAATAAAATGGTCGTATGGCAAAAGGACGGGAGAAAATATGACAGCCGGGAACTGGTGCTCATGAATCTGACGACCGGAAATCAGAAAAGTATTAAGGCAGATGTCAATGAGGTGATCGTGCCGATCGGATTTATGGGAGAAGATCTGATTTATGGCATTGCCAGGAAAAGCGATATTGTAGCGGATTATGCAGGTAATATCATATTTCCCATGTATTGTGTGCGGATCGAAAATGAAACAGAAGGAGTGCTGATGGAGTACCAGCAGGAAGGTATTTACATCTCTTCCGGAGAGGTGATCGGGAATCAGATCATTTTAAAGCGGCTCAAAAAGGAAGAGGATGGTATTTACACGGCAGCTGCCGATGATCAGATCATGAATGCGGAGAGTACCCTTGACAACAAGAATACCATTGAGATTGCTGCTGTGGATAAATATGAGAAGCTGACACAGATTGCATTAAAGAGTAATATTGATTCAGCGACAATTAAGCATCTTACACCCAAAGAGGTCCTGTTTGAAGGCGGAAGAAACATTACTTTGACAGGAGCAGAGGAGAGACTGGAAAGCTATTATGTATATGGAAAATATGGCATAGAGGCATGCTACACCGATGTGGGAATGGCAGTAAAGCTTGCAGACAGTATCTCCGGGGTTGTTGTCGGTGAAGACGGAGGCTATATCTGGAGAAAGGGTAACAGGAGCCTGAGGAATCAGATCATGGCGATTCAGGGAGAAAAAGAAAGTGAGGAGAGAAGCTCACTGGCAATTTGTCTGGATACCATGCTGGCCTATGAGGGCATTGTCAGAAACTCCGAATATATGCTTAAGAAAGGAGATTCTGTTCTGAACATTCTGGAGGAGAGCCTGGAAGGAGCACAAATCCTTGATCTGACAGGCTGCTCTCTGGATGCGGTACTCTATTACGTGAACCGGGATATTCCTGTGCTTGTCATGATGCAGGATGGAAGCGCAGTTTTGCTCATAGGCTTTAATGAAAAAAATACAGTTGTTATGAATCCTGAATCAGGAACTATATATAAGGTTGGAATGAATGATTCTACAGAATGGTTTGAGCAGAACGGGAATCGGTTTATTACTTATATCAGGAGCGAAGAATAAGAAAAAAGGGTGATTTTCCGGCGTTTGCAACCAATAGTTTCCGGATTTCAAACCAGAGTTGGTAGTGCAACCGAGGGAAATTTGATTAAATCGTTCCCATGAGGCAGGCCGAAAATCTTCCGTATTTCAACAAGCGGAAAATAAAAAAAGGATAAGGGCCGCTTAGGCGGCAGAAGTGAGAGGGAAAATGAATATTGAAATTGCAAACAGACTTGTTAATTTAAGAAAGGAACACAATCTGTCCCAGGAAGCACTGGCAGAAAAGCTTGGAATCAGTCGTCAAGCAGTCAGCAAATGGGAGAGGGCTGAGGCTTCTCCGGATACAGATAATCTGATTCTGCTGGCGAGACTTTATGGTGTATCTTTAGATGAACTGCTCAAGACAGAGGACGAGATCCCCATGCCGGAAGAAAATGAACAGTCAGAGGAAAGTAACTACAGCGAAAAGGAGACCTGGGGCGATGGTGTCTATTCAGGCAATCAGGAGAAAGGGGAATATGTTCACGTTGGATTTCAGGGTGTTCATGTGAAGGACCAGAATGGTGAGGTTCATGTAGGCTGGGACGGCATTCATGTGGATGATAAGAAAAAAGGTGACAATGTTCATATTGATAAGAACGGTGTGTATGTCAATGGACAAAAATATGATAAGGAATGGTTTTCTCATCACAGACATTTCCCGATGGGATTACTCATCACGGTAATTTATGTTGTGATCGGATGTGTATGGAACGCATGGCATCCCGGCTGGCTTTTGTTCTTCTTAATTCCTATCTGGTATTCCCTGGTGGATGCCATTGAAAAAAGAAATGCCAGTCATTTTGCCTATCCGGTTTTGGTAACGCTGATTTTCCTGTGCCTCGGATTCTTTCATTTTGCATGGCATCCCGGCTGGGTGATATTTTTGACGATTCCGCTCTATTATTCTTTCGTGGAATATTTGAAGGCGGGACACAGAAGAAGGCAGAACCGGGATGAAAATGAACAGGAAAGCCGTGAAGAAGGATCAGGTGAAGCAGATGAATAAGAATAAAATGGCATTTTGGATTGGTGCTGTGGTAATCCTTTTATTTGCTTTGTTGATCAGCATCGGAAGTGTGAAGGGGGCAAGGAGTATAAATGGCGCAAACGGAGTTTTCGCTTTTTCAGTCGGTGGAAAGGCAAAGCTTAGAAACACTATTGAGCTTCCTACTTCTGAAGTAGATGCACTTACAGTAGAATATGGAAGCAAAAACATCTATGTTTATCCGGCTTCGGAAGATAAAATTGTAATTAAGGAATATCTGTTCAGTGATGACCCTGCAGCGCAGGCAACCGTAACCGGCACGGAGAGCGGCGAGGTTTTTGTGCGGGGAAGTCAGACCAATCATTTTGTGTTATTCGGCATTTTCATGGGAATGGGAGAGCGGATTGAGGTTTATATCCCGGAAACGGATCTGAAAGAGCTTTCTATAATCAGTGGAAGCGGTAACATTGCATCAGATGTGGAATTTGCAAATACAGAAGGAATTTTATCGGTTCAGGCCGGCAGCGGAAATATCAATTGGGATAAAGCGCTGGCAAAAGACCTCAGTTTTCAGGCAGGAAGCGGCAATATCAGATTAAATGAAATAACGGGCGATATCAAAATTAAGACCGGAAGTGGTAATATAACCTGCGAAGGAATAACAGGAGTAACTGATGTCCGGGCCGGCAGTGGAAATATTACGATAGATGAGTTTTGCGGAAGCGGAAGTGCCACTGCGGGAAGCGGAAATATCAAAATAGTCGCCAATAATATAACAGACGATATTGAAATAGAAACCGGTAGTGGAAACAATAAGCTGGAGATTCCGGAAGGCTTATCCTTCCGATTTGAGGCTAAGACCGGAAGCGGAAATATCAATACCGATTTTGATGATGCCCTGACCTTTAATCAGAAGGGAAATCAGGCAGAGGGAAGCGTAGGAACGGACCCTGCGGTCAACATTTCCATGAGAGCAAACAGTGGGAATGTGAGAATTGTAATTGACTAGAAAATACAATAAACCAGAATAGTATTTGTTTATTAAAGAAACAGTAATTACAATAATAATACTACTTAGGAAAATACATGAAAAACACCTTGCATGTATCTATCAAGAGGATCAATAAAGTACTCTGGAAAAATCTAATCACCCCATTTCAGAATTTTTATATACAACCCGATTTCAAACTTGCTTCGCTTCGAACAAAGAAATCGGGTTGTAAATTTTCTGAAATGGGGTGATTGATTTTTCACAGAGTCCTTTAAGACCTCTAGATAGATACATAGCAAGGTGGTTTTGAGTTTCTCAAAGGATAGTAATCTGTACTTGTACCAGATGAGTTCACAAAATCCTCATGATAGTTATTATTGCAATATTTGCTTTCGAACATTGAAAGTTCAAAATATTAATATAGTATCCTAGGCTTCATGGACTATTAACTGGGATTGAAAAGCTTTGCACTGTATTTCTGGAGGGAGAATAGCAGGAGCATTCCAAGAACGCCGCAGGATATGATTTCTCCGACCGTTACCGTGATAAAGGAAAGCCAAAGGGGTCTGATCCCGTAGGCATACAGCAGTACAAAAGGAACAATCAGGGCATTTGCCACTATAGGCGGAACAGGTGCAAGCCATTTGTATTTGCGTAGCTTTCGTGTGAAAACAGCACCGATCAATGTAGCAAGGCTGCCAAAAATAATATCGGGAATCGCACAGCCTGTCAGAATGTTGGATAACAGACATCCGATGAACAGACCGGGTATGGCAGCGGGAGTAAAGTAAGGCAGAATGGTTAATGCCTCAGAAAACCTAACCTGGATTGCATAGTTGGCAAGTCCCAGAGCATTTGCCAGATAGGTGAGAACAACGTAGACGGCAGCAATCATGGCTGCCTGGACGAGTGGTAACACATGACGGGATGATACGGCTGTTACCGGAGCCGCATGTTTGGTTTCTTTCATATTCTTTTCTCCTTTAGTTTTGTTTTTTTCTTCGCAGATTGCGATGCGGTCAGGAAGGTCTCGAACTGACCGGTTATTTAATGGAAAAACCTGATTCTATAGAATTTTCCAAAGGTTTATTATACTGGAAAAGAAAAGAAAGTCAAGTGGCAATGCGGTTGCGAAAAAGGGCTTTGCGTGATACATTAATTATAGTTATCTACGAAATCATCTATTGTTTCAGGGGAGGAATTCTGCTTATGTTTCAGGACAACAAAATCTGGATTGGAAAATCAGGAGATGAGAAGGTATACATATATCCGAAGATGGCAAACCGTCACGGAATGATCGCAGGTGCAACGGGAACCGGAAAAACCATTACCCTTAAGGTACTTGCAGAGTCCTTCAGTGACTGTGGCGTGCCGGTGTTTTTAGCGGATGTAAAGGGAGATCTGGCCGGCATGTGTAAACCGGGTGTGGTAAGTGAAAGTCTGCAAAAGCGTATCGATGGCATGGGACTTTCGGAAGAGGGATTTCAGTTCCGCTCTTATCCTACCACTTATTGGGATGTATACGGGGAAAAGGGCCTGCCCCTTCGCACCACGATCTCTGAAATGGGCCCGCTACTTCTTAGCAGGATCATGGGCTTGAATGAGGTTCAGACAGATATTCTTACCATTATTTTTAAGATAGCGGATGATGAGGGGCTGCTACTTCTTGATACCAAAGATCTGCGCTCCCTGCTTCAATATATCAGTGAAAATGCGAAGGATTACGCACAGCAGTATGGAAATATGTCCAAGCAGAGTCTGGGAGCAATTATTCGTGCACTGATCGCATTGGAGGCTGAGGGAGGAGAAACCTTCTTTGCGGAGCCGGCGCTGAATATTTCTGACTGGATGTGTACAGACTGTAACGGAAAGGGTGTCATTCAGGTACTGGATTGCCAGAAGCTGATCAACAGTCCGACGATGTACTCCACCTTCCTGCTTTGGATGCTGTCTGAACTGTTTGAGGTATTGCCGGAGGCTGGAGACCGGGAAAAGCCCAAGATGGTCTTTTTCTTTGATGAGGCGCATCTTCTTTTTGATTCTGCTTCAAAGACATTGTTGGATAAGATCGAGCAGGTGGTGAAGCTGATCCGTTCTAAGGGTGTGGGTATTTACTTTATTACACAGAATCCCAGAGATATTCCGGATGGCGTACTGGGGCAGCTGGGAAATAAGATTCAACATGCGCTTCATGCCTATACGCCGTCGGAGCAGAAGGCGGCAAAGGCAGCAGCACAGTCCTTCCGCGAAAATCCGGAATTTGATACCTTTGAAACGCTGACACAGTTGGGAATCGGAGAAGCACTGATTTCCGTGCTCGATGAAGAGGGTATTCCCACTGTGGTGAAGAAGTGCAGCATTCTTCCGCCTCAGAGCCAGATGGGGGCACTGGAGGATGAAGTGAGAAAAGCACAGATCACAGATCATCTGCTTTATACAAAGTATACACAGTACATTGACCGGGAATCCGCTTACGAGATCTTGGAAAAGAGAGTTGTGGCTGAGGATGAGGAAGAGAGGAAGGCAGCAGAGGCTGCAGAAGCAGAAAAGCAGCGCTTGAAGGAAGAGGCGGAGGCAGAAAAGCTACGCCTGAAGGAAGAAGCAGCGCAGGAAAAGCTTCGTCAGAAGGAGGCGGCAGCCTTGGAAAAGCAGCGCATGAAGGAAGAGGAAGCGGCTAAAAAGGCTGAAGAAAAGAAGCTTGCTGCCAGAGATAAGCAGATTAAGAGTGCAGCCAGAAGTGTGGCAAGCTCTGCAGGAGGTACGATCGGAAGGGAGCTTGGCAATCAGCTCGGCAAATCCATCGGCGGCAGCTTTGGTAAGAAGCTGGGTGGCAATGTGGGAGCTTCGCTGGGAAGAGGAATTCTGAGTACATTATTTAAGAAGTAAATGATAAAGGTGGAATAAGACAGGAGGGACTTACATGTGTACAGCAGCGGTCTATAAGACGAAGGATCATTATTTCGGACGCAACTTGGATTTCGATATTTCTTATGGAGAAAAAATTGCGATCACTCCAAGAAATTATCCTTTTTCCTTTCGAAAAGTAAAAGATTTGGAGAGCCACTATGCTATGATCGGCATGGCAACGGTTGTGGGAGGTTATCCTCTTTATTATGATGCAACCAACGAAAAAGGGCTCAGCATGGCGGGACTGCTTTTTGCAGGAAATGCGGTATTTCAGCCGGAGGCGGAAGGCAAGGACAATGTGACACCTTTTGAATTTATTCCGTGGATATTGGGACAATGTGCAGATTTGAAGGAGACAAAGGCACTTCTTGAAAAAATTAATTTGGTGAATATTCCGTTTAGCGAGGAACTTCCGCTCTCTCCGCTTCACTGGATGATCTCAGACCGGGAAGGCTCCATCACCGTTGAGGCAGTTCAGGAAGGACTGAAGGTCTATGAGAACCCGGTTCAGGTATTGACGAACAATCCGCCTTTTGATATGCAGATGTTTAACCTGAGTAATTATCGGAATCTGTCTACCGACAATCCGGAAAATCTTTTTGCTAAGGGGCTGGAGCTTAAAACCTACAGCCGCGGTATGGGGGCAATGGGACTGCCCGGGGATCTATCCTCACAGTCGCGCTTTGTGAAGGTTGCCTTTACCAAAATGAATTCTCTTTCCGGAGATTCGGAATCCGAGAGTGTCAGCCAGTTTTTCCATATACTGACTTCTGTGGAGCAGCAGCGGGGACTGGTGCATATGGGAGAGGGGAAATATGAGATTACCATTTACAGCTCCTGCTGTAATACCGATAAAGGGATTTATTATTATACTACCTATGAAAACAGTCAGATTACCGGCGTGGACATGCATAGAGAGAATCTGGATGGCGACAGTGTAGTGACTTATCCGCTGATCACCGGACAGCAGATTCGGATGCAGAATTAGTGACAGCTGTCAGGACTCACTGAACGAAAAGTGAATACGGTTTAAAAAGAACTGGGCAACGGGACCAACCAAAAAGGCACAGATGATGGTTCCGATGCCGAAAACACCACCAAGCAGAAAGCCTGTTACAACAAAGCAAATATCCACAATGACACGAATGATCCCAAAGGGCTTATGAAGCTTATCGGCAGCTACAATCGCCACCAGATCGTTAGGACCGGTTCCCGCTTCCGAGCGTATGACAATGGTCATACCGAGAGCTAAGATGATGCAGCCGGCAACAAGAAGGATCAGGCGGAGCGGAAGCGCAAGCCTGTCGTTGATAAAGCCACCAAGAAGCCATGTAAAAAAGTCAATGATCGGACCACCGAAAAACATACAGATGATGGTTCCGATGCGGATATAGCTTTTATCGACAACGAGAAGAACAAGAATGATCAGAAAACAGATCAACATATGAGTCCTTCCGTGGGTAATCGGCAGACCGGCAGGCCAGGGGATGCTGCGGAATAATCCCTGAATAAAGACATTGAATGGATCAGAACCTAAATTGGTCTGAATAAACAGGGTGACTCCCAGGTGGGCAATGATCAGACCAATCAGTAATATGGCAATTTTATTTATGAAAAGTTTTGTTTTCATCTTTTGCAGTATCCTTTTTACGAGAGTTATAAAATGATTATATAATAGGAAGTGCATTGTTACAAATGAAAATATAGATTGGTTAAAAACTCAGTAATATTAGGTGATTGTATAGGAGAAAGCAGAGCACTCTCAGGTGGAAGCCTGGGTAAAAGTAGGAACATTCCCAGGTAGAAACTTGGGAGTGTTTTTGGTATAATGAACTATAAAGCATAATGTTAGACATGGAATGAAAGGTGTCTTGATTAGACGTTGAGTTTGGTGCGGAATTGCCAGATTTGGACTAATGGAAACGGAGAATTACTATTTCCCAGAGCAGGGAATCTGGTATACTATATGGAGGCTTTTATGAGAGGAAGAGGGATAGCAACAGCATGTGCCATAATGTCAGCCGGAGCTCTGGTTTTGCAAGGGTGCGGCAGGAAAATGCCCGCAGATGCTACAGAAGAAACGAACACAGAGATAACGATGGAATCAGTTGAAACAACGAAAGCAGAAGAAAGCAATACAGAAGAAAGTAATACGGAGTTACATAGAGAGCAGGATTCCCCAACGACTGAGTTGGCAACACCAAGGGTAACAGGAACCCTGCATGTGGAGGGTACCAGACTGGTGGATGATAACGGGAATCCCATTCAGCTAAGAGGGCTTAGTACCCACGGACTTGCCTGGTTCCCTGACTATATCAATGAGGAGTGCTTTCGGCAATTTCGTGAAGAGTGGAATGTGAACGTGATCCGGCTTGCCATGTATACTGCAGAAGGTGGCGGATATTGTACGGACGGTAACAGGGAGAGCTTGAAAACCCTGATTCAAAGCGGTGTGGAATATGCTACAAACCAGGATATGTATGTCATTATCGATTGGCATACCCTGTCGGACAATAATCCTAATACTTACCTGGAAGAAGCTAAAGACTTTTTTGATGAAGTGTCAAAGGAATATAAGGACTATAACAATGTAATTTATGAAATCTGTAATGAGCCCAATGGAGATACTAGCTGGAGTGATATCAAGTCCTATGCCGTTCAAGTAATTGAGACGATAAGAGCCAATGACAATGACGGAATCATTCTGGTGGGAACCCCTAACTGGTCTCAGTATGTGGATCAGGCAGCAGCAGATCCCATTACCGACTATGACAATATCATGTATACTCTGCATTTTTATGCCGCAACTCATACCGATTGGCTGAGGGAGGGCATGAAGTCTGCTATTGCTGCCGGATTGCCGATTTTTGTGTCTGAGTTTGGTATTTGTGATGCCAGTGGAAACGGCGCGATAGATGAATATCAGGCGGAGCAATGGATAAAAGTCTTGGATGACTATGGAGTCAGCTATGTGGCATGGAATATTTCCAGCAAAAATGAGACCTCTGCGATATTTAACAGCAGCTGTAAAAAGGTGTCCGGTTTCTCAGAGAGTGATCTGAGCGCTTCCGGCAAATGGCTTTATCATATGTTTACCGGAAAAGAGGATGTGGTGCTTGCCGGAAATGAGGAAAAACAGGGCAGTGGAACAGATTCAGAAAGTGAAGACAAATCGCCAAATAGTATAAAAGTAGACCTAAACAACGATTCTCTTTCCACGGAGGTACAGATTAAGAACAGCTGGGAGTCGGAGGGAAAGACATTTTACCAATATGAGCTGACAATAGAAAATACCTCAGGCAGTAATTGCGAAAGCTGGGAAATTGACTTGCTCTTTAACGGTGACATTGTGCTTTCAGACGGATGGAACGGAGAATACAGCGTGGATGGCTGTACTCTGCACATTACCTGCAAGGACTATAACGGCAATATTGCAGCCGGTGAAAGCATAAAGGATATTGGCTTTATCGTTAGCGGAAAGCAGGATTTGAAGGTTGTTGAAATAATTATTTAGTGTAAAAGATGGATATTTTATATTGACAATGCAAATCACTATTGATAGAATTACACAAATAAAGGAAGG
>SAMEA3663277__coassemble_386_pt1 | contig 13718 bp, 15 predicted proteins | sample SAMEA3663277__metabat2_high_PE_003 | metagenome-assembled genome bin SAMEA3663277 (sample SAMEA3663277) | pig gut metagenome | biome: pig gut; feature: pig-associated habitat; material: faeces | place: China | collected 2013 | reverse complement strand
AAGATATTCCCGATACATAGGATGCACTAATATCCTGTTTACACGCTCCATTTGCCTCTCCTCTACTTAACCAATTTCAGGAAGGTATTCTTTAGGTTTTCATCCTTTTCAAACGCTCCTCTGGATACCACAGTTACGGTCTGGCTTCCGGGTTTTTTAATCCCCCGCATGGTCATACACATGTGCTCTGCCTGTACCATAACCATAACCCCTTTAGGATTTAGCGCTTCCATAATGGCGTCCGCAATCTGCGCTGTCATTTTCTCCTGAATCTGAAGCCTTCTGGCATATACCTCAACCGTTCTTGCAAGCTTACTGATTCCCACTACCTTTCCGTCAGGGACATAGGCAATATGCACCTTCCCGTAAAACGGCATCAGATGATGCTCACAGGTGGAATAAAAGGTAATGTCCTTCTCCAATATCATCTCATTGTTCTGGGCAGTAAAGGTTCGACATAAATGTTCATCAGCCGATGCATCCATTCCCGCAAACAACTCCTCATACATGCGTGCCACTCTGCCCGGCGTTTCCTTAAGCCCTTCCCGGCTGCAGTCCTCTCCGATCCCTTCCAGAAGAAGTCTGACTGCCTCTTCAATTTTCTCTTTGTTTACCATGTGCATCTCTCCCGATGTCTTTTCTTTGCTTTTTATCTGAATAATGCTCCACAAGCTTCATCAGTTTGCCGAGGTAGGATAAGGAGCCGAAGGCGATAATGACGGTATTCTGATCTGCCAGAAGATAAGCCAGTTCCACTGCCTCCTCCACACTGTCAACAGCCGTCACATTCCGATGATATTCCCTTGCCTTTAAGGCAAGCTCATAGGAAGATAAGCCCCTCTCTCCCGGGGTCGGCACAGTAAGAATCTGCTGGGCCAGCGGACAGGTGACTTTCAGGATCTCATCCTGCTCCTTGTCTCTCAGTATTCCTATTATATATAGAATCTTTCTGTTTGTAAAATAAAAACGTATGGACTGTGCCAGCCTTTTTGCCCCGTCTCTGTTGTGAGCTCCGTCCGCAAGGAAGTACGGCTTTCTGGCAAGCACCTGAAATCTTCCCGGCCAGCTTGCTTTCTCAAGGCCCTTATAGATTGCCCTTTCCTTGACCGGAAGCCCTGCTCTTTCAAGAGCTTCCACAGTTTTTACCGCAAGAATAGCATTGTCAATCTGATACCTGCCTGCCATGGTGATCATAAGGTTACGATAGGTTCCATAACAAAAGCTCTGCTTTTCCAGACTGCTTTTTACTTCATCTGCCTCATCCGGATCGGCAATCAGAAACGGAATTTTCAGGGACGCAGCTCTCCTGGAAAGTACTTCCATAACCTCATCCTCACCCTTAAGGGCAACCGCTACTGCCCCGGGCTTCATGATTCCTGCTTTGTTTTCAGCAATCTGCTTCAGTGTATCTCCCAGTATCCCCATATGATCCAGGCTGATGGAAGTAAAAACAGCCACAAGCGTATTCTGAATGATATTGGTAGCATCCAGAAGCCCTCCCAGCCCGGTTTCCAGCACCACAATATCGCACTGTCTCTCTTTAAAATATTGAAATGCCATCGCCGTTTCAATCTCAAAGGCTGTAGGTTGGGGTTTCCCCTCCCTGATAAGTTCCTCACAAATTTCCTTCATCCGGCCCATCAAACGACAAAGTTCCTTTTTACTGACAGGTTTTTTATTGACCTGAATCCGCTCCCTGTATTCAAAGATCGTCGGCGAAATATATCTTCCCACACGGTAGCCGGACTCCTGTAAAATTTCTGAGAGAAAGGCAAGCGTGGAGCCTTTGCCGTTGGTCCCCGCAATGTGGACAAAAGAAAGGGTATCCTGCGGATTTTCAAGCTTTTCACAAAGATTTTCGATATTCTTAAGGCCCGGAACACTGCCGTATTTTTTTAGTTCTTCTATATAATCAAGGACTTCCTGATCCGTCATTTTCTCATTCTTCCTCCCGTTACTCTGGCTTCCCATGCAAAATACGCCTTCTCTCATTGCATATTTCTGTTGCATGCGGGCACAATACTATTATGATGAAAACACTGTTTAAAAATTTTTGTAAATGCGGGCTGATCGGATGGTGCATGGAAATTATTTTTACTGCTCTCCACTGCCTGCAAAAGCGGGATATGCGCCTTATCGGGCAAACCTCCCTGTGGATGTTTCCCATCTATGGCAGTGCCTGTGTGATATCCCCTTTATTTCGTTTCCTGAAAAATAAGCCCTTTTACTTAAGAGGCAGCATTTACGCGGTATGCATCTTTGTCGTTGAGTATCTCAGCGGACATTTTCTCATGGGACACAAGCTCTGTCCCTGGAACTACGAGCGCTCCCGCTGGCATATCCGTAAAGTGGTAAGACTCGACTACTTTCCCAACTGGTTCCTGGCAGGACTCCTGTTTGAAAAGCTTCTCACTCAAGAAAAGAGTCCGTAAACGGACTCTTTCTATCCTTGAGCTATACGCTGCCTTCCCTTAATCGGGCATACCATCTCCATCAAGGTCAATCGCTCCTGCACCAATGTCAAGTGTATTTAAAGTACGTCTCTTCATTCTTGCCTGCTCGGAATATTCCAGGATAAAATTTTTAACCTCCCTGGCATTCTTAATATGTGTCAATACCAGCTTGGAATGTGTGGTATCACCGGTAAAGCATACTACTGTTCCCAGACCGAACATACGCTCCATCAGAGAGGTTGTCAGTTCCACATCCTGTACCTTATACATGTAACAGTCATTTTCCGTCTTATTGATCAGTCCGCTGTTGATGGTGATCACATTTTCCTTGATCGTATATTTGGTAAAGGTAAAGGGTAATCCGAGGAAAACCCATCTTTTTCTTTCTACAAATTCTGTTGCCATAGCCGCTCTCCTTTTCAATTTAGGTATAGTATACCATTTATAAGTAATTTTTCAAATCTATTTTCCGAATCTATTTTCCGAATGTTGAAAGAAATCCGCCGATATGTTATGATACTGATAAAATAATTCATCAAAAGGAGTGTGCTTATGACTGCAAAAGATTGTATCAAGGGTCGCAGAAGTATCCGCAAATTCAAAGAGCAGCCTATCGACCGTGAACTGCTTTCAGAAATTATCGAAACGGCATCCTATGCACCCAGCTGGAAACATACACAGATTACACGTTATATTGCTGTTACCGGTGAGTTAAAGGATAAGCTTGCTGCTGAATGTACTTCCGCCTATCCCAAAAACGGTGAGATCATAATGCAGGCTCCCATGTTGATCGTAGTCACATATATCAAAGGAAGAAGCGGTTTTGAACGTGACGGTTCCTTCTCCACAGCGAAGGAAGGCTCCTGGCAGATGTTTGATGCAGGGGTTGCCGCTCAGACTTTTTGTCTTGCCGCTTATGAACAGGGAATCGGAAGTGTCATCATGGGAATTTTTGATGAAGCAAAGGCTGCTTCTCTATTAAACATTCCCGAAGAAAGAGAAATTGTTGCTCTTATTCCTATCGGTTATCCCGATGAAGAGCCCGTTGCCCCCAGAAGAAAGCCTGTTGAGGATTTATTATCGTTCCAATAATATTACTTGTAAAATCGAAGAGATCATTCTCTTCGATTTTTTACGGCAAAAAAACATGAATAAAGGAGTCAATAATATGAGACATCTTATGAGCCCTCTTGATTTTACAACAGAGGAACTGGATCAGCTTTTTGATCTTGCCAATGATATTGAAAAGCACCCGGACAAGTATGCACATGCCTGTGAAGGGAAAAAGCTTGCAACCTGTTTCTATGAACCGAGCACCCGGACAAGACTCAGTTTTGAAGCTGCCATGCTAAATTTAGGCGGCAGTGTGATAGGATTTTCCGACGCCGGTTCTTCCTCCGCAGCAAAGGGGGAGAGCGTATCTGACACCATCCGTGTCATCTCCTGCTTTGCCGATATCTGTGCCATGCGTCATCCCAAGGAAGGTGCACCCATGGTCGCAGCTGACCGTTCCTCCATTCCTGTGATCAATGCAGGAGACGGCGGACATCAGCACCCCACACAGACCTTAACAGATCTTTTGACGATCCGTTCTCATAAGGGGCGGCTTGATCATTTCACGATCGGCCTCTGCGGCGATCTGAAATTTGGACGTACCGTCCACTCTCTCATTAATGCGCTGGTCCGCTACGAGGGAATCAAATTTATCTTTATCTCTCCCCGTGAGCTGATGATTCCTGACTATATCACTGATATGCTGAAGGAAAAGAATATTCCCTATGAGGAAGTCATCAGGCTGGAAAATGTCATGCCGCAGCTTGATCTGCTCTACATGACCCGAGTTCAGAAGGAACGTTTCTTCAACGAAGAGGATTACGTCAGACTAAAGGATTTCTATATTCTGGACAAATCAAAAATGGAGCTTGCAGGACCTGACATGCTGGTTCTTCATCCACTTCCAAGAGTCAATGAAATCTCAGTAGAGGTGGATGACGACCCAAGAGCTGTTTACTTCAAACAGGTTCAATACGGCGTTTATGTGAGAATGGCACTGATTTTGACACTGCTAAATATCAAAGTGGATTAGGGAGGATTTAAGAATGCTGAATGTAGGAAAAATTGAAGAAGGCTTTGTTCTTGACCACATCGAAGCCGGAAAAAGCCTTTCCATTTATCATCATCTGCAGCTTGATCAGCTTGACTGCACCGTCGCTATCATCAAGAATGCAAGAAGCAACAAAATGGGGAAAAAGGATATCCTCAAGGTAGAATGTGATATCAATATGCTAAACCTGGATGTTCTTGCCTTCATTGATCATAATATTACCGTCAATGTGATCAAGGATGGGGAGATCGTCTCCAAGAAGGAGCTTCTTCTTCCCAAACAGATTAAAAATGTCATCCGCTGCAAAAACCCCCGGTGCATCACCTCGATCGAGCAGGGACTTCCCCATATTTTTGTTCTTGCCGATGAAGAGAAGGAAGTGTATCGCTGTAAATACTGTGAGGAAAAATACAGCGGTTCCCTCTAAATGTATAAAAAGCCGGTGTTGGTATCTATGTGCTCGTCCCATAGATGCCATCACCGGTTTTCGTATAACTAATTATCCGAACAATGTGATAAGCAACCCTTTTAAGGCCTTAGCCGTAAGTGTAATGACCGATACAGCAAAAAAACCTGCGGTCACTGCCAGAATACTGATCAACATTTCCTCATAGCTGTAATGTCTGGATGGAATATAAATCTTCAATCGTTCCGTAAGAAAAGCGATCGTAAGAAGAATAAATGCTGTGATTCCTGTTTTAATGCCCCAGTTGCACTTCGGGCAGGAAACATGAATCGTAAGCGTTCCCACCATACCAATCAGGAGAAATGCAACTGCCCTTCCGCATTGTCTTACCTGATAAATCACTGACTCAATTTCCTTCTTTGTCATTGTCTCATCAGAAAAGATTCCTGCCACATACAAAATGAGCCGATCACCAAACTGTTTAGCGTCCTCACCATTTTGGAAAGACAGGAATGCAATGACCGCGACCATCAATATAAAAATAACCCATAATACCATGATGATCGGCTTTCTATTTTTCTTCACCATTCATGACCCCATTAATTCTAAACTTCATTTTTCTGCTATAGAAAGCTTTTTACCCGTTCCATTATATTCTCAAACAGCAGATAATGTCAATTCCCCAGTTCATTTTGTTGATGACAGCTTTCTTCATAAGGTGACAGCTCCAGTCGAAGAAAGTATCCCTGATCATGTGCACAAACCGGACATTTTTCAGGTGCTTCTTCCCCTTCATAGATAAATCCGCAGTTCAAGCAGATCCACCCTGTCTTTACCTGCGATACAAACAGTTTGTTTTCCTCCATCCACTTTGCAAATTTTCCAAAACGATCACCGTGCACCTTTTCAATTTCCGCAATCAGAAAAAAGGAACGTGCCACATCCCGGAAGCCTTCCTCCATTGCCTTCTGCCCAAAGCTTTTATAGATCGGATCATGCTCCTCATATTCATTATGCTGTGCCTTCCTTAGAAGTTCCTGTATGCTTTCCGAAATATCAACCGGATAGCCTCCATCAATCTGTATGGTCTCTCCTGCAAGCTCTTTTAAATGGTGATAGAAAATTTCTGCATGCTCCTTTTCCTGGTTTGCTGTATATAAAAACAATGCCTCGATCACATGCAGTTTTTCTTCCTTTGCCTGCTGTGCCGCAAAAGTATATCGGTTTCTCGCCTGACTTTCACCGGCGAATGCACGCATCAGATTATCCTTTGTCTCACTGTTTCTAAAATCCGTCACTTTATCTGCCTCCTTCTTTTCGCTGCTTTTACTTTATTATGAATAAAATAAAAGATTTTATGCTCTTATTCGGAAGCTATTCTTCATTCAGTTTTGTCAAAAGAAACGGAACCGATTTCCCATTTTCATCAGTAGGTGCATTTGGTATTTTCAATTTTCAGTGCTCGCATGGCGTTCAAAATTGCAATCACGGAAACACCCACATCCGCAAACACTGCTTCCCACATATTTGCCATGCCAAGTGCCCCTAAAAGAAGTACCAGTGCTTTCACCGCCAGCGCAAAAATAATATTTTGCTTGACAATCGTAAGTGTCTTCCTGGATATTTTCACTACCGATGCGATTTTCCTGACGTCATCATCCATCAGTACAACATCTGCCGCTTCGATTGCCGCATCTGATCCCATACTGCCCATTGCAATCCCGATATCTGCCCTGGTCAGCACCGGTGCATCATTAATGCCGTCTCCCACAAATGCCAGCTTATCCTTTCCTTCCTGCCCTTTTAAAAGCTCCTCTACCTTGGAAACCTTATCTCCCGGCAGAAGCTCCGCATGAACCTCATCGATCCCAAGCTCTGCGGCAACTGCCTGTGCCGCTTCTTTTCGGTCTCCCGTCAGCATTACGCATTTTTTCACTCCTACCTGTTTCATGCGGGCAATTGCTTCCTTTGCTCCTTCCTTAACGGAATCGGCAATGACAATGGCTCCGGCAAAGCTTCCCTCCACAGCCACATAAACGATGGTTCCTGCGCTTTTACAAGGCGTATAGCTGATTTCCTTTGCTTTCATCAGTTTTTCATTTCCGATCAAAATTTCTTTTCCATCCACGGGAATGCATATTCCATGCCCTGCAATTTCTTCTGCCTGTCCGATACGACTTACATCAATCTCTTTTCCGTAAGCATCCTTGATCGAGTTTGCAATGGGATGTGTGGAATACCCCTCACCATAAGCGGCTGTTTCAAGGAGTGCTTCTCCGGATATTCCCTCCGGGAAAAGCTCCTGTACCTTAAATTCACCCTTGGTAAGCGTTCCTGTCTTATCAAACACAACCGTCGTCACCTCGGCAACAGCCTCCAGATAGTTACTTCCCTTTACCAGCACACCGAGTCTGGATGCTGCACCGATTCCCCCGAAAAAGCCAAGCGGAACGGAAATAACTAGTGCACAGGGACAGGAAATAACCAGAAAGATACAGGCCCTGCTGATCCATTCTCCCCATCCGCCACCTAAAATCAAAGGCGGCAGAATTGCCAGAAGAAGTGCCCCGATTGTCACTACAGGTGTGTAATATCTCGCAAATCTGGTGATAAAATTTTCTACCTTTGCTTTCTTACTGCTGGCATTCTCCACCAGCTCCAGGATCTTCGCTACCGTCGAATCCTCAAATTCCTTTGTCACCCTTACCTTTAGCGTTCCGCTGCCGTTCACACATCCGCTGATGATCTCATCCCCGGTCTTTGCACGCCTGGGAACGGATTCCCCGGTAAGTGCTGCCGTATCGATCAGGGAATCCCCCTCCACAACAACCCCGTCAAGAGGAATTCTCTCTCCCGGCTTAACCACAATGACACTTCCGATGGCTACCTCATCCGGGTCCACCTGTACCAGCTTACCATCATCTTCTATATTGGCATATTCCGGGCAAATGTCCATCATATCGGAAATAGACTGACGGGATTTTCCGACCGCATAGCTCTGAAACAGCTCGCCCACCTGATAAAACAGCATGACTGCCACCGCTTCTGAGAATTCCTTTACTCCAAAGGCCCCGAAGGTAGCAATCATCATCAGAAAGTTTTCGTCAAAAATTTGCCCGTTTCTGATATTTCTTGCTGCTTTCAAAATAATGTCATATCCGATGATCAGATAAGGTACCAGATACATTAAGAATATTATCCATATATTATCAATCTGTTCTAAAATACCAATATGTTCACAGACAAACAGAACTGCAAACAGGACAAATGCCACCAGAATCCTGATCAGCATTTTTTTCTGCTTCTTATTCATAGCTTCCTCCTCATATAGCTGTGCACAGCCCTTTATGGGCTGTGCACAAACGCAAATATCACATGATAATTCTGCAATCCGGTTCAATCTTAGCGCAGATTGCAACCACTTCCTTCATGATTTCCTCAAATTTCTCATCCTCTGCTTCAATTGTCATCTTCTGTGCCAGAAAGCTGACATTTGCATCCTTCACTCCTGCGATCTTTTTGATCCCTTCCTCCATTTTTGCTGCACAATTTGCACAGTCCAGATCTTCCAGTTTAAATTTCTTTTTCATAGTATGATTCCTTTCTTTTCTTTCCTTTATTCTTTCACTGAAACGAAAATTATCCTATGTTACTCCTCAATATGTTCTCTTCCCTGGGCAATGATCGTCCGCACATGGCCATCTGCGAGTGAATAAAATACGGACTTTCCTTCCCTTCTGCTCTTCACCAGCTTATTCTGCTTCAAAAGCTTCAACTGATGGGAGATTGCAGACTGGGTCATATTCAGTGCCTGTGCAAGATCACACACACATACCTCCGCCTCAAAGAGTACAAACAAAATTCTGATTCTGGTCGAATCTCCAAACACCTTGAAAAGCTCTGCCAGATCATAAAGCTCATCCTCATCCGGCATATTCTCGTTCACCTGATTCAGTAAATGCTCGTGCGTATGAAATGTTTCACAACACTCAACATCATTAATCGCCATCTTCTCACCAGCCTTTCTTAAACATATGAGCATTTGTTCATATGTTTATATTAAAACAGGGTTGACAATTTGTCAACCCTGAAAAAAACTATTTTTCTATTCCCTTCTTAGCACAGATGTCCTTTAGGCAACATTTATCACAATATGGCTTTGTTCTTGCGGTACACACTTCTCTTCCATGGTACACCAGCCTATGGCAGAAATCGTTTCCTTCCTCCGGGGGAATGATCTTCCACAGTTCCATTTCCACCTTTTTGGGCTCCTTGATATTATCAACCAGCCCCATACGGTTGGTCAACCGGATGCAATGTGTATCCGTCACAATAGCCGGTTTCCCGAAAACATCTCCCATAATAAGATTTGCGCTCTTTCTTCCAACACCCGGTAAGGCAAGGAGAGCATCAAAATCATCCGGTACTTTTCCTCCGTATTGCTCTTTCAGCACCTTCATGCAGGCACTGATGTCCCGTGCCTTGCTGTGACCCAGTCCACAGGGCTTAACGATTTCTTCGATCTCACTTACCTCTGCACCGGCAAGAGCCTCTACTGTAGGGAACTTTGCGTATAAATCCTGTACCACTATATTTACTCTGGCATCTGTACATTGTGCTGCCAGCCGGACACTGACAAGCAGCTTCCATGCCTGATTATAATCAAGGGAGCACTCTGCATCGGGATATTCTTTTTTGAGGCGCTCAATGATCTCAAGTGCAAGCTTTTTCTTAGTCATTCTGAATGCTCCTTTGGCTTATGCTCTACTGATCTCCAACAGATTCCTGGATACATCATCCACCTGATGGAAGGCATTTTGCACTTCTCCAGTTACTGCTTTCTGTGTTTCAGACTCCTGTACAATCTGATTTGCCTGATTCAGCGTATTCTCCAAAAGTGCCTGCATCTGCTTTACCATATCAAGAACCTGTCTTCCATGTTCTACCGTCTCGTCACTGGAAGCAGCGACCATCCTTGCTTTCTCGCCGGATTCTGTCTGAAGTCTGCCAAGACTCTCAGCCTCTTTTCCCACCTCATGCAGCTTCTGGATTCCTACTGCAATATTATCCAGGTTTTCCTGATTGGAAACCCGTACCTCCTGTAACAGAGAAAAGATTTTATGAATGATGTCGGTAATTGCATCACTAGCCTTCTTGGAATCATCTGCAAGCACCCTGACCTCCTCTGCAACAACACTGAAGCCTTTTCCCATTTCTCCTGCTCTGGCTGCTTCTATGGAAGCATTCAGGGCAAGCAGATTTGTCTGCTTCGTAATTCCGGCAATGGTTTTGGCAAAATCAGAAACTTCCTTCATACCATTTTCAAGACTGATTATGGATTCTTCTGTCTGATGAGCAGACTGTTCGATCACCTGCATATCATCCGTCGTCTTTTCCATCAGTTCAATATATCCCTGCATCTTCTGTGTTGTTTCCTGTGAGATATCCATCATCTTTGCAGTATTGTCAACGATCACATTCACGTTCTGATTCAGTTCATCCATGGAAGAACATACCGAATCCGCAAACTGGGAACTGCTGCTGCAATCCTCCAATGTGCTCTGTGCAGAGCTTGTAATTACATCATTGGTACCGGCAAATTCATGAATACAGCTTTCCAGCTTCTCTACCACCATACCCAAATCTCCGGATGCCTTCTGACATTGCTCAACCAGATCTGCTGTCTGCTGGGTATCTGCGAACTTCACAAGCATATTATGAGAGATATCTGCTATCTTAATACATATAATACTCATAACGATCGCTTCAAGCAGGAAGCCCAGAGAACGGCTGACAAACCATTCAAAGTTTGAATCAAACTCAATCTGCTGAATATTGAGAGACCTGAAATATAAAGAACCAACCAGCAGGAAATAACTGATAATGGCAATTCGTGCAGTAAACTTCCTGTCATAATAGAAGATACTGAACACCATTGCAAGGGCATAGGTCATATAGATACCAACCGTTGCATTGGTTGCCATCAGCGCAACCAACATACCAAGTGCTATCGTGGTGACATATTTCATGGCCCCGATCGGTGCGTTCAACTTATAGGCAACTGTCGGTCCCATTGTGACAATTACTGCAACGAATGTAAGGAATAGCAAATCACTGATCTTTGACTGGAATATTCCGATAAAAGATAGTAATATCAGCATCGGAAATACTAAAATAAGCCATCTCACGGCCTTTACTGCTGTTCTGGTAACTCTTACATCATTTTCATAAAAAAATTTCTCTTCCATAGCCTGTCCCCTCTTCCTTTGTCCCTTTCGTTTGCTTCTTACCTTGTCCTAAAATGAATCTTCTTTATTTTTTTGATACAGGATTGTAAAAACTCCTGATCATTCATTCTTGTGAAAACCGGATTTTCCAATCCTTCCAATGCGCTTTCCAGCACCAGCTTTTCACTGCGGACCGCCTCAATTCCCAGGTCCATATCTGCAAACCATTCATCCAATGTTGAAAAGAATTCGTCACCATGCAGTGTAAGCCCGTCAGCAAAAAGACACCTGACCGCTTCCACGTATTGCTCCAATTTCTCCTTTACGAGCTGCTCCATCTCCTGGTTCCACTCCCGTGCCTTGCTGCACAATAGCGATGCCACGTGATAATCATATACTGCAACCGTATTCGGATTCAAGCCTGTCATAACAAATGTCCGGATAACAGCATCCAGCCGTCTGACGATCTCCATTAAACAGGTAAGGTCATCTCCCTTTAACGAGATCAGGTTCTCTCCAAAAGCAATCAGATCAAGCAGACTGCGATACATACCTATCTGCGCTGCCTTTTCTGCCTTATCCGGTTCTCCGGCAGCCATATAGGCAAGGGTCAGTAACGTTCCTTTATCCTCAATACGGTTCACATTCATCTTTTCTTCTTCCAAAAGTTCGATGACTTTGTCCGCATGTCCGCTCTGTAAATCAACCAGACATTTTAACGCAATGGTGTTGTTACAGACTCCCATATCCTTGCAATTTTCAAGAATCCGTTCACACAGGCCGGTTATTTTTTCATGGATGGCTTCCTTTTGTTTCTCATCCGGTGCCATTGCGCCATGATTGATCCAGAGAATGACCATCTGCTGCAAAAAGGGATAACAGGAATAATATTTTCTTGTCAGTTCCTCACTTTCCCGCATCACCTCATCAAATGGCTTTTCTGCGAACTCTTTTGCAAGCTTATGATAATAATACTTAATCTGTTCTCTGCTAAGCTGCGGTTCATAGCCAAGCAATTCGTCGATCGATACATCAAAAAAAGCTGCAAGCTGTGGAAGAATCATGATATCAGGAATTGTTGCTCCGGTTTCCCACTTGGAAACCGATGCCTTCGTCACACCGATAAAGAGCGCCAATTCCTCCTGCGTTATCTTCTTTTCCCTTCGCAGCCTTGTTATATTCTCACTGAAACGTAAGCCTTCCATAAGCAGCAATGCCCCTTCATCCACTTTTATTATACTTTACTTCAATTTTTAAAAATGGTACAGCATTTTCGGATAACTTGTCGAAAAATGTCGGTAAGATGCAAAAAAAGATGATGAAAGCAATGTGCCATCACACATCGCTGTCATCATCTGTTTTCCATCACATCGGCTTTACCGGCATAAGTTCAATATAGCCTCTGCTTCCCACCGGTTCTAACTGGATCCGGGGATTCTCTTCATCCCATCTGTAGCCTCTTCCCCTGGGATCAAAGCGCCTGATTGCTTCCTGTACACCCTCAATTGCAGCACAGTATTCCGTCTCTTCAAAGGGTTCTCCCTGAAATACCATAAAATCTGCTTCCGGCAGATCGATCACATCAAATCCTTCCGGCACCTCTCCGTCATAATCCGGCTCAACCTCAACTCCCTGCACATATTCACTGGTTCCCGGTTTTCTGTATCGTTCCGGCAGCCACATGCACACCGGTTCTCCACTGATAGAATGAATGCTGGTCAGAAGTCCCCAGACATCGCAGCCAACCTCCTCACAATAGTCAAAGTAATCTGCTGCCTTGATTCCTCTCTTCAGCAATACCCTGCGCTCCGGCTTATGAATCACCTGTATAAACACGTTACTTTCCTCCTCAATTTTCTTGTGAGTCCTTCGAATCTCATCGAACATGACACCATAAGGGATAAAAAGATAAATCGGAACAGGATGCTTTGCATATTCTTTGGGATTACAGCCGAATTCTTTCCGGAATGCCCTCTGATATCCGTCCACACTTTGAAAGCCCATGGCAAAAGCAACTTCTGTCACGGATTTCTTTTCATCCCTCAGGCTGAGAGCAGACCGTGAAAGTCTTACCCGCCTGATATAATCAGCCGGTGTCAGCCCCGTATAAGCCTTAAAAAGTCGATAGGAATGCCAGGGCGAGAATAAGGATACTCTCGCCAGATCTGACAGCGTAATTTCTTCCAGAATATGTTTTTCTATATAATCCTGCATTTTCTGCACGGCCATTAGCTGTTCCTGCATTTTTTACTCCCATCTGAAATATCTCATTGAAATTCCGATACAGACTGCGGCAAGCACAGTCATAGCAACAATTGCAAAGGTCACATCGGTAAGCGGCAGTCCCAGAACCGCTGCCTTCAAAATCTTAATTCCCTGGGTAAGCGGCAGAATATTCACCACTTTCTGCATTGCCCCGGGCATCACCTCATAGGGCAGGGTTGCCCCCGAAAATACCAGCATGGGAAAATAAAGTACCGATGCCCACACGGAAGCCGATTTGCTGTTCTTTGCTATTCCTCCTACCA
>SAMEA3663277__coassemble_354_pt1 | contig 14556 bp, 8 predicted proteins | sample SAMEA3663277__metabat2_high_PE_003 | metagenome-assembled genome bin SAMEA3663277 (sample SAMEA3663277) | pig gut metagenome | biome: pig gut; feature: pig-associated habitat; material: faeces | place: China | collected 2013 | reverse complement strand
TGCGAGTACTTGTAATACCGGATATTCATCTGAAAACATGGATATTTGACAGGGCCGAGAAAATCATAAAAGACGGTAAGGCGGATCGGGCTGTATGCCTAATGGATATTCCGGATGACTGGAATATGGAATTTCAGATAGAGAGATATAAAGAAACATTTGACCGGGCAATCGCATTTGCTGTGGACTATCCGGATACTCTCTGGTGCTATGGCAATCATGATGTCAGCTACCCGTGGGGAAGACTTGAGTCCGGATATTCTCCTTATGCTGTGAGGACGGTTATGTCAAAGATAGAAGAACTTGAGAACAGCCTTAAGAGTCCGGCACAGATCAACATAATCCATCGGATTGACAATGTGCTTTTCTCACATGGAGGGCTTACAGCTGATTTTCTGAAATGGCTAAACGCGGATCTGCTGTTTGCTGATATAGATGATGTTATTGCAGCGGTGAACGATGCTTCCCATGATTATCTCTGGAATGATAAATCACCGTTATGGCTCAGACCACAGTATGAGACCAGAGAGATATTCAGAGCAGATACCTACAAACAGGTGGTAGGGCATACTCCGGTGGAGAAGATATTTGAAAAAGACGGCATCATATCCACAGATGTGTTCTCTACCTATAGAGACGGAAGACAGATTGGAGAGTCGGCGATGATTGTTATTGATTCGGAAACAGGGAAATATGAGAAGACAGCAGTTATGGGGAAACAGGGAGTGTGATGAGGATGAAGGAACCTACACAGCAATATTCAGATTTAATTAATTCATTACAATCCAGGATACACGCATTGGAGGATGAAAACCGACTTTTGAAAGAGCGTTTGGATGAAGCCGGTGTTTCGTATGCGGATATTGTGTCTGGCGACGCTGAAGGAGTTGTGGAATTGTATGACCCGGATCAGGGTGCTCGTATAAAGAAATTTGATGTTACGGATAAGATTGCAAGTGATTTCTTTATGATGTTCTGCCGCGGAAGGAAGGATTTGTATGATCTTCGCTATACGAATCCAAAAACGGGGAAGAACGAAGAGAAGATGGTCTGTATTTATATACAGAAAAAGGAATCATCCGCGCGACTCCCTGGAGTGATGTGATCATAGGCATCAGCTATACAAAAAAAGAAGATTTTACAGCGTCTTATGGAGTGGGTGTAGATGCAAGACCCGATTTCAGGCAGTGGCATTTTATCAGTACGGACACGCATGTTCTTGTGTTGACGAAATGTCTGGAGGTACAGATCGATCGGGCGACTGCATCCATCCGTTACTACACACGAGGCGGGAAACTGCTGCTTGAGGAACGGGAACAATACAGTAAAAGTATCGAAGCGTTTGACTCTTATCGGACAGTGATCGATGAGCATGCAGTTATCCGTCAGGTGGATACCCCGGACGGAAAGAAAAATGTCATTGAATACGCGACGCGGGAGTTTGACAAACAATTATATCGCACGACCGTATACTGGAAGTGGCAGGAGGACGAAGTGTTGTACGGACTGGGTCAGGATGAATCCGGCCCGCTGAACCTGCGCGGAACCGTTCGCTATCTGCACCAGGCAAATCTGAAGATCGCGATTCCGATGCTTGTATCTTCCATAGGCTATGGTCTGTTTGTTCCAACCGGAAGCCCGGCAGTATTTAGCGATGTACCACCTGCGGACTCTTATTTTATGACAGAGGCAGACGAACAGCTGAATTACTTTTTCCTCTATGGTCCGTCCTTTGATGAAGTGATCAGAGGTTATCGGAGTATGACCGGAAAAGCAGCGATGCTGCCGCGTTGGGCATTCGGATTTATCCAGTCTCAGGAACGTTATGAAACGCAGGAGGAGATCCTGGCTGTTGCGGCGGAACATCGCAGGCGGGGAATCGGGCTGGATACGATCGTTTTAGACTGGCATTATTGGGCAAACGAGCTGTGGGGACAAAAATCCTTTGACCCGGACCGTTTTCCGGCGCCGAAAGAGATGACGGAGGAGCTTCATAGGCAAAACATTCATTTTATGGTGTCTATCTGGCCATGTATGCACGTGGACAGTGAGAATTACCGGGAAATGTCAGACAAGGGACTCCTGCTTCCGGCTTCAGATATCTATGATGCGTTCTCGGATGAGGCGCGTTCATGTTACTGGGAACAGACGCAGGAAGGACTGGGACAATATGGCGTAGATGCCTGGTGGTGCGATTCCTGTGAGCCGTTCACACCGGAGTGGACAAGACAGGAACGCCCTGTGCCGCAGAAAATGTATGAGGAGTTTTTAGAGCAGACACAAAAAATGCTGCCGTCAGAACTGGGAAATGCTTACGGTCTGTATCACGCAAAGGGTATCTATGAGGGTCAGCGTGCTACCAACGAAAAAAAACGTGTCGTAAACCTGACACGTAACGGATATTCCGGCTGTCAGAAATACGGGACGATCCTTTGGTCGGGAGATATTTCCGCGAGCTGGGAATCTATGAGAGATCAGATCCGAAACGGCCTGAATTTCTGCGTCAGCGGACATCCGTATTGGACACTGGATGTCGGAGCATTTTTCGTGAAGGGCGGAGAACCGTGGTTTTGGTCCGGAAAATACGACAATGGGCTGGAGGATCTGCGCTATCGCGAGTTGTTTGTCAGATGGTTTCAGCTGGGTGTATTCTTGCCGATATTCAGAAGTCACGGCACGGATGTGCGCAGGGAATTATGGGCCTTCGGAGAAGGCGGTGATCCGTATTATGATGCACTTCTGTCGGCAAACCGTCTGCGTTATCGTTTGTTGCCTTATATCTATTCTTGTGGAGGAAATGTCTGGAGAGAGGATCAGACGATGCTTCGACTGCTGGCTTTTGATTTCCCGGATGATCAAGAAGCGTTACTTGTAGATGATCAATTTCTATTTGGGGAATCACTTTTGATCTGCCCGATCACAACGCCTGCCGATGCGATCAAACAGAAACGACCGGAAGCGGTACTCCGGGATGTATATCTGCCGAAGGGATGTGACTGGTACGATTTCTGGTCTGATAAAAAATATCCGGGAGGACAACATCTGGCTGTATCCTGCGCATTTGACAAGATTCCGATCTTTGTTCGGGCGGGAAGTATCGTGCCGATGTCTGCGAAGGATATATGCTGCGCAGATGAACTGCAGCAGGTCGGCATACGTATGCATGTGTATCCGGGAGCTGACGGCACCTTCGATCTGTATGAAGATGAAGGAGATGGATATGACTATGAACAAGGCGCATACAGTGTACGCAGTTTTGTATGGAACGACGAGAAAAAAGAACTGACACAGGAAGAAACTGCATGTCAGAGTTGGATGAGTGAGATCGTACAGATCTGCGTACACAATACATCCAGCGTTTTATCATATAAGTAGTATAAATACCGGATCCTATTCGTCCGGCGAAGTTTCTTTCACCAGATGGCGAAATTCGCTGGGAGACTTTCCGCTGTGACGCTTAAAGGCTTTGGTGAAGGTGAATGCATCGCTGTAGCCGACTTTGTTTGCGATCTCCTGTATCGCGAGATCCGATTCGGTGAGGAGTTTGGAGGCAACCTTCATGCGATAAATGATCAAATATTCCTGCAGCGAATAACCGGTAGCTTCCTTGAACAGTCGTGTCAGGTAGCTTCGGTTTAAGCCGCAGGCATAGGCGATCGCCTCTATTTTGATCGGCTCAGCGTATTTGAGCTGAATATAAGATATGACATTTTTTACATACACAAGGGAATTGCTGAAATTCCGCTCTACTCTGTTCGCTGAGTTGGCGATCATATAATCACAGATCTTGTAGATATTTCCGATGCAGTAGTATTCGCGCTGATAATTGCGCATGGTATCGAAGGCAAGATCCTCGATCTCCTTTGCACAAGAAAGCGGCGTATAGATCGGATTGTTATAGTCAATTCCCGCTTCTTTCATGAGCGGGATAAATTTCGGTCCGCCGATGTGGAACCACACATATTCCCATGGATCCTCCTCGTCTGCCTGATAAAAGGCTCTGGCATTTTCCGGGATAAAAAAAGCCTGATGAGCATGAACATCATATTCGTGGCCATCAAGGACCAGACGTCCCTTTCCCTTTATGACAAAATGAAGAATGCATCGGTTTACCACGTAGTGCTCATACGAATATCCGGGTTCACAGGCATTTGTGCCTACCTCGTACAAATAAAAATCATCGGAATTCTCATAGTTTACAAATTTACAAAAATCACATCCATCAAGCTTTGCCATAGCATCCTCCCAACAAAAAGGCGAAATCATCGTCCGTTTCTATGTCTATTCTATTTGAAGATCGAGCAAAATGCAATCTCAATGTCACATTTTGACATAAAAAAATCCTATTTATACATTATCATAAGCCAATCCATCAACTATACTGAATTTACAAAACCATGCTGACCGCAAAATGCATGAGAAGAAAAATTAAGAATAAGTATATGCACTGACCGCAGAATGCTTATTGGAGGATTATGAATGAATATAATTTGGCATGATAAGACGAAGCAGTTTCATCTGTATAACGATGAGATCAGCTACATCATGTATGTTCAGCCGAATGGAGAAATGGGGCAGCTGTATTTTGGCAGCAGGATCCATGACAGAGAAGATTTTTCCTATCTGTCACACCGTGGTATGAAGTCCATGGTGGCGATGGATGCGCCCGAAGAGACTTTCTCCATGGAGCTCAACAGACAGGAATATCCGGGGTTTGGTTCCACAGATTTCGGAATGCACGCATTAGAAGCAGAATATGCCGATGCATCGCGTGTGACCAACTGCAGATATGTATCACATCAAATATCTGCCGGAAAAGGAAAATTAAACGGACTTCCCGCAACCTATGCGGATGAAGAACAGGCAATGACGCTTGTGATCACCATGGAGGATCCGTTGACAAAACTGCTCACGGAGCTGTCCTATTCGATCTTTCAGGATTATCCGGTTATTGCAAGAAGTGTCCGTTTCGTAAATCGCGGAGATCAGAAGATCCTGTTAAATCGGGCAATGAGTGCCTGCGTGGATCTTCCGGATCAGGATTATGAATGGATGCAGTTTTCCGGAGCATGGGCCAGAGAGCGCATGCCTGTTACGAAGAAAATAGAACGCGGAATCCTTTCGGTGGAAAGTAAACGAGGCGGTTCCAGCGCGAATCAGAATCCGTTCATTATTGTAAAGCGCCCCCATGCGGATGATTTTTCCGGAGAGGCAATGGGAATGTCGTTTGTCTACAGTGGAAATTTCCTGGCGGCTGCCGATGCAGATAATTATGGCAGACTCCGACTTCTGATGGGCATCCATCCCGACACATTCCGCTGGCCGTTGGAGCCCGGAGCGGATTTTACGGCACCGGAGGTTGTGATCGCATACACAAACAAGGGTCTGAACGCGCTGAGTCAGACGTATCATTCACTGTTCAACAACCATCTGGTACGTGGCAAGTGGAAAAACAAGGCACGCCCGATCCTGCTTAACAACTGGGAAGCAACATTTATGGACTTCACTCAGGAGAGTATCTTAAAGATCGCATCGAAAGCAAAAGAAGCAGGCGCAGAGCTTTTTGTTCTGGACGATGGATGGTTTGGAAAAAGAGATGATGACCGCGCGGGACTCGGTGACTGGGTGGAAAACAGAAAGAAACTGCCGGGTGGTATGAAGGAGCTTGCAGAGAAAGTCAATGAGCTGGGGTTGGAGTTCGGATTCTGGATCGAGCCTGAGATGGTAAATCCGGACAGCGACCTGTACCGTGCGCATCCGGATTGGGCATTTGCTGTTCCGGGACGTGAACCTGCGCTTGGCAGACACCAGTATGTACTTGACTTCTCCAGAGAGGAAGTCGTGGATCATATCTATGATATGCTCTATAAAGTGATCGATGGAGCAAATATCTCATACATCAAATGGGATATGAACCGCGCGCTTACAGATGTATATTCAAAAGGAACTGCACCGGAACTTCAGGGTTGTGTTTTTCACAAGTATGTACTGGGCGTGTACCGGTTGTATGAAAAGCTGATCGAAGCTTTTCCGGATATTCTGTTTGAATCATGTTCCAGCGGCGGTTCCAGATTTGATGCAGGCATGCTGTATTATGCACCGCAGGCATGGTGCAGTGATAACACGGATGGCGCGGATCGTGTTCTGATCCAGTACGGATCATCGTTCGGTTATCCGATCTCTTCTATCGGAGCGCATGTATCGGCAATACCGAATCAGCAGACCGGGCGAAGCGTACCGATTCAATTCCGTGCGGATGTGGCATGTTTTGGAACATTCGGATATGAGTTGGATCTCAACGAGCTGTCCGAGGAGGAATTTGATCAGGTAAAGGAACAGATCGTATTTATGAAAGACCACAGACAGTTACTTCAGTTCGGAAGATTTTACCGTCTGGTTTCACCCTTTGAGACAGATATGAATGCATGGATGGTCGTATCGGAAGATCAAAAACAGGCATTGGTGGGCGTATATACGATGCGTGCAAGTGTCAACGGTCTGGATGGCAGAATACGACTTGCCGGGCTTGATGAAAACAAACTATATCACATCAATGAACGTACTTATTATGGAGATGAATTGATGCAGGCGGGACTTGTGTTAAATGAAGAAAATGCAAGGAACTACAAGATCTATCAGGATTACAGCTCATGTGTCATCGGTCTTAGCGCAGAATAATGTGTCGACTAAATGTCACAAAATGACATGAATACATAACGAAATACCATGTCATTGTTTGACCTTTGCATCTACAATTTGGTTATGCGGTCAGGCAAACAACATGGAAACAAAAAGAAACCAAGTGTGTTTCGTAAATGATCAAAAAGGAGGATTCAGTATGAAAAAGAAAGTTATTGCAGTATTATTAAGTGCTATCACAGCAATGTCAATGATCGGATGTGGATCATCCGCAGACGCACCGGCAGCAGATGCACCGGCAGCAGAGGCTCCCGCAGCAGAAGCTCCTGCAGCTGAGGAGAAAGAGGAAGAGCCCACCAGTCTTGGATCAAGTGTTGAGGGTGAGTTAACCGTTACGATCTGGGATGAGGGACAGAGACCCGGATTACAGCAGATCGTTGATGACTGGAGTGCTCAGTCAGGCGTAAAGGCTACCATCAATGTCGTTGACTGGAACAGCTACTGGACACTGCTTGAGGCAGGCGCAACCGGCGGCGAGCTTCCCGATGTATTCTGGATGCACTCAAATGTAGCACAGCAGTACATGGAGAACGATATGCTTCTCGATCTGACAGACAAGATCGCAGCCAGCGATAAGATCGACCTTGGAAATTACTATCAGGGTATCGTAAATCTGTATCAGTCAAACGGCAAGCAGTATGCGATTCCGAAGGATATTGATACCATCGCTCTTTGGTACAACAAGACCATCTTTGATGAGATGGGTGTTGAATATCCGAATGATACCTGGACATGGGATGATTTCGCAGCAGCAGCTAAGAAGTTAACAAATGATGAGCATTGGGGATATGCGATCCAGCCCGGTAACAACCAGGAAGGTTTCTATAACACCATCTACTCTATGGGTGGATATGTGATCAGCGATGACAAGAAGACTTCAGGATTTGATGATCCGAATACCATTAAGGCTATGGAACTTTTCACAAACATGATCGCAGAGGGCAGCTGCCCGGATCTTGCTACTGTATCTGAGACCGCTCCCAACGAGCTTCTTTGCGCAGGCAAGGTTGCAATGTCTATCAACGGATCATGGATGTTAGCAGGATATCGCGACAACGAGTATGCAGCAGCTAACTGTGACGTAGCAGTTCTTCCTTTCAGCAAGGATCCTTCAGACCGTGTATCTATCTACAACGGACTTGGATGGGCAGCAGCAGCAAACGGCAAGAACCTTGACGCAGCATGGTCTCTGATCGAGTACCTCGGATCAAAAGAGGCACAGTTGAAGCAGGCTGAGCTTGGTGTTACAATGTCAGCTTACGAAGGAACCTCTGATGCATGGGTAAACAGTGTAGATTGCTTTGATCTGAACGGACATATGCAGATGCTGAATGCTAAGCTTGTATTCAGACCTTACTCAAGAGTTACAACTATCTGGGAAGACATGATGACAGAAGAGTTAAAGGCAGCTTGGACAGGTGAGAAGGCTACCGCTGATGTCTGCAAGGATATCGCAGCTAAGATGAACGAGGCACTTGCAGAGGAGTAATCAGATTTTACTCAGAGTTTTATGACATGTGAATAACTTATGGAAGGTGCAGCATGACATAGGCATGTTGCACTTTCTAATAGGAAAAAAGTTGCATGATTCGACCGGAAAAGTGAGGAGAAGTATTTTGAAAAAGAGAAAAATGACTCCAAGAGAAAAGAATGAGAACATTTGGAGCTGGATATTTATCGCTCCTACGATGATTGGTTTGATCGTGCTGAATATCATACCGATCTTTCAGACGATCTATCAGAGCTTTTTTAAAACAGGTGATTTTGGAAAAGGAAATAAGTTTGTAGGACTGGCCAATTATCAGAAGGTTTTCGGCGACACAGAAGTATGGCAGGCACTCTGGAATACAGTGAAGTACGCGATCGTGGAGGTGCCCATCTCAATTGTGATCGCGCTTGTGCTTGCAGTGTTCCTAAATAAGAAGCTGAAAGGGCGTGAAGTATTTAGAACCATCATGTTCCTTCCGATGATCGTGGCACCGGCAGCGATCGCTATGGTATGGAAATGGCTTTATAATTCTAACTTTGGTCTGATCAATAATATGTTTGGTCTGAAGGTCAATTGGATCTCTGACCCTAAGATTGCGATCTATTCCATCGCGGTGATCGGAATCTGGGGTGTGATCGGATACAATATGGTACTGTTTCTTGCAGGTCTTCAGGAAGTGCCCAGAGACTATTATGAGGCTGCGGCACTGGATGGAGCGACCGGTATTTCACAGTTTTTCCATATTACGGTACCGCTGATCTCGCCGACGATCTTCTTTGTGCTTGTCACACGTATCATCGGTGCGATGCAGGTGTTTGACTTGATCTATATGATCATTGACTATAACAACCCGGCACTCAAAAAGACAGAGTCACTCGTTTATCTATTCTATAAGTATTCGTTTGAGCAGAGTAAGAAGGGATATGGCGCGACGGTTATTGTAGTGCTTCTTGCGGTGATCATGGTTCTGACAGTATTCCAGCTCATCGGACAGAAGAAGTGGGTTCATTATGACTAAGAGAAGGGGCGGATTAAGAATATGAAGAGAGAGACAATTAGTAAGATTATTATATACATCATTCTGATCGTGTTCGCTTTTATCATGATCGTTCCTTTTGTATGGATGGTACTCACCGCATTTAAAACAACAGCAGAGACGATGCAGGTGGATCCGTTTGTGTTGGTTCCCAAAGTATGGCAGGTGGAGAATTTTGGTAAGGTTGTTAAGGCAATGAATTTCGTGAAGCTGTATGGAAACACGATTCTTATGATCGCACTTCGAATCCTGTGCGCAGTGGTTACGGCTACACTTGCCGGATACGCTTTTGCCAGACTGAATTTTAAGGGTAAAGACTTTATGTTTGGAATCGTGTTGTTTCAGATGATGATCCCGGTTCAGATCTTTATTATTCCGCAGTATGTTATGGTCAGCAAGCTGCATCTTACAAATACTGCGTTGGGACTATTGTTCCCCGGTCTGGTGTCTGCTTTTGGTACATTTTTACTTCGTCAGGCATATATGGGACTTCCGAAGGACCTGGAGGAAGCAGCCCGATTGGATGGATGTAATATCCCCCAGACATTCCTTTTTGTCATGGCGCCTCTTGCGAGATCTTCTATGGTGGCACTCGGTATCTTTACCGCCGTGTTTGCATACAAAGATCTGATGTGGCCGATGATCGTGTGCCCGAAGCCGGCAAAGACCACACTCGCTGCCGCGCTTGCGAATATGAGTGGACAGTATTCTCAGAAATATCCGGAGCTGATGATGGCAGCACTTATCTCTTGTGTGCCTATGATCATCCTGTATATTATCTTCCAGAAACAGTTCATTGAAGGAATTGCCACCTCAGGTGGAAAGCTGTAAGAGAAAAGACGGGAGTTTTTATTGAAATATCGATATGTTGAAGGGACGTTCCGCGCGTGAGGGAACGTCCTTTTTGTCGTGGGGATATTTTATCCGGCAATGGGATGTGATACGGTTATGCGTGATTACGCATGGTTTACGCACTTTCGTGGCAGGTGATGTCGTTTGGTGTCGCTTTTGTGTCATTTGGTTCCAAGTTTGTAGGAAAAATGAAGGGGAACATGTATAATGAGATCAATCTAGGGATATTGATGCGATTGCTTGTGATATCACACATATCACCGGATTGATTCCAAAGAATTAACGAATGGGAGAATAGGTCTGTATGGAACAAATCTTGATCACGGAAGAAAATATCGAAAGCTATTACGATCATATGGATGCGGAGGCAGCGGAATACATTTTCCGGAAATACGGACGGGGGCTGGCAATGCATGCGGATGCGGATCCGGCACCGCAGGCTGTGATCGTCTGGAAATATGTACATATGAACGACAGGGAACAGCCGGGTGTACGGATTTTGTGGATGGTGGCGGAGGATCAAACGGCAGCGGTAGAACTGCTGGAAGCATTTGAGCGGGAAGTGACTGCTTTTGGTGCCGCCGATGTGCAGTATGAATGCACCGGTGAAAAGGAAGCGGTGCTGGAAGCATTGCAAGCAGCCGGTTATGAGATCCGGACGAAGGAAAGCCCTGAGGTGATCCGCAGGGTCGGGGATTTTGAAGCGCTGATCGGCACGGGAAACCGGACCCTTTCACAGGAGATCAAGAGCATCGATCAGCTGATGTTCCGCAAATTTCATGCAGGTGTGAGAGCCTGTATGGCGCAGGGCAAGATGGGAGCATTGGAAGATTTTGATACACTGCCCTTTGACTGGTTTGAGCCGAAGGTGTCCTGCTGCATTCAGTCATCGGGAAATGTGTGTGGATTTCTGCTTGTTCACAGGAGCGCATGTGACCGTCTGGTAGTCAAGCTGCTTGGTGCATGGAGACCGGCGACAAACAGGGAGCTGCTCGGGATGATCAAATATGCGATTGTGCAGGCAGTCGAACGATATTCGCCGGATACGCAGGTGGTGATCCGGCCGTATAACGAGGCGACAGAGGCGATCGTCAGGCAGATGTTTCCAAAGGATGAACGGCGGCTCGTACAACAGATAGAGAAAAGAATAATCCAGGGAGGTAAATGCAATGTCAATTAATCATAAGGAATTCAAACAGCAAACAGATCAAATTCAGATGCAGAAAGATGCGCAGCAGGCGAAGCAAGAGAATGCCCATTCGCAACAGGTGCAGAAGGAGCCGATCAACATAGAACAAACAGCTACCGCACAGGCGACTGTTCAGGTAGAGGGACTGGAACCCGTGCTGCTGCAGTTAAATGATCAGGGGGCATACCTCACACAGGCGGTCCAGGGACAGAATATTGCTAATGTGACAGAGCCTGCACCGCTGCAGGTGGTTGCAGATTCCTTTGATGATGCGCTCATGAGTCTGAGTTATCAGGATTTTGTAAAAATGGTAGGAACCTATAACCGGGGACAGGTAGAGCTGGTAGACGGAAAGCTGCAGATCATCAACAACCACTACTTTTCTATGTCCAAGGGAAAGGAGTCTATCAATAACCGCCTGGTGCGTGAACGCTTTTTGGTTCTGGCAATGCAAAAGCTTGGGGATCAGATGACACCGGAATTGTCTGATCGCTTCAGACGTATACTGCAACTGGATCAGGAGGGCACGAAATCGCTTCCACTCACCAGAAAACAGATCCATGATGTGCTGGCGGACGTCAATATGCGCACATCCGAGGTGTCAAAGATATTGTTTCTGGGATCAAAGGCGGATCCTGCTCAGAGTGAGTTTGCCAAAAGAGCAGATTACATGGTAGCAGGAAATCTGTCTGCCTATGACCGGTCGCATACGACCCCTGAGACACAGGAACGTTTTCGTCAGGAGATCAAATCGATCTTTAAGAGGGCAAAAAGATTCGATGAAAATCTGTCTACCCTCAGCCAGCACCAGATGGATAATCTGGTCAACGGAAATATTGAACTTGTCCGTGAGCAGATCTATCATTCATACAGGAAGAGTTATGAGTACAGGGTGAATCTGGAAAAGGGCGGATCGGTGGATCCGAAACAATTTATGGACAACAGTGTGCCGGTGGATTTGGTTGCTGCTTATACGATCAATCTGATGGCGGCTGCCACAGAAGAGGGAAAGGCACTGGTTCAGGCGAAGCTGGACGATGTGTTGCTGAGGATTGCCAGCGGTATGTATCGTACGAAGAATTCAAAGGATGTACAAAGGGCGAATTATTATCAGGCATATAAAAAACTGGAAATCGGAGATCTTTCCTCAGGAGGGTCAGACGGATTAGAAGAGACTGTTTTAGAACGCTCGCAAAATAGTGAAACATTGCGTGAGAACAAGGAACGGACCAATCAGGGAGTGGCAGATCTGGCGCATCTGTGTGATCAGTTCCGGGAACTGAATGTCTTGAAGGAAAAAGGTTTAAAACAGGGTATTTCCAAAGAGGAAAGGATCCGAATGAATGCGATCGCAACGGATCTTTATACGATCATGACTCAGGAGAAACAACTGGAGGCCGGAGTATCACCCATGGGAATGGTGGCAACCCAGCTGGAAGGAACTCGTTTTGCGGAAGGGTATCAGCAACTTCGAGGGATGCTCACAGAAGGGTTTTCTATCAAAACTGTTGTAAGGACTCTTTCTTACACCACTGAGCAAAAGGAATCCCATACGAATCAGCATCTGTCGGAGCGCGTGCAGATCCCGAACGAAGAGTTAGAGACCGCGAAAGGGATGGCGTACCGGCTGGATATGCTGGAAGGTCATGCCAGAGAGATCGCATCGGTTGTCGTTTTGACGGCAGCGCCTTCGGAATACATAAAAAAGGCTAAAGATCCGGATATCAAGGTATATCAGGATATTCACGATGAGATGAAAAAATGGAAGTTCGGTGGCGCGCATAAAATGGAGTATTCCCATCAGGGTCTTACCTTTACTCTGGAACAAAAGGAGAGTGGACTGATCGATCTTCTGATCGATGGTACGAGAATAACGCTTCCGGTGAATGCCGGATTGATCGTAGATGCCCTTGAGACGGATATGATCCAGCATGAGGAATTGTATGGTAGTGAACCGATCAAAGCGGTATTTCGCGGACTGGATCCAAGTGAGAAAGAACCGACAGAATGGACGCATTCACGGTTGCTCTGCTTAAAGTATCTACAGTCGAAAACCGGAAAAGCCGGCGATTATTTCAATAATATAGCTACGAATGTCCTTCGAAGATTTGCGATCTATCTGCTCAGCGGGGATCTTGATCTGGAGGAGATCAATAAAACGGTAAAATCCGTTGATCGAGCGTGCAAAAGTGTAAGACTCAACGGAGTGGAGACACTCGAGCTGATCGGTATGGCCGAATTACAGGCGCAAAAACAGCAAGAACTCGCCGGTAATGAGTTTCTGGAAGAGGTTCCGAAGACACGAAGGGTACATCGGGAGGATGATGGCTGGACAGAGGAAGAGCATCAGGTCAAGGACATGATCGCCGATTGTATTTTCTCTGCGGACACCTGGACAACGGACCAGACAGATAAGCCGGCCCTGCTCCTGCAAAAGACGTTGGAACAGCATGTTGACACGCTGGTACTTTTGGCGCGCAAGCCTCAGATGCTGGAGGATATGATCAAAAAAATTCCGCTTTTGCAGGATACCGGTCTGGCAGAACAGATGCATGAAGTGCTAAGCAGCTTGATGAATAACATGGTCTATCGGCTGGCAAAAGCATTTGTGCCGGATGAGACACTCAAATCCATGATCCGACAGGCTTTACATACAGATCTGGCTGTGGAAAAGATGACCGAGGCCGAGGCGAAGCTTGAAAATATGATGAAAAAGAGCATGCGTAGCATTCAGAAGCATATTTCCAGTCAGACCAAAGATCTGTTTGGTGATTCGGATGAGGAAACACCACAGACAGCTTCCGAGGAGCAGCTGAGTCCGGTGCTGAAACAGCGTTTGGAGAATGATCCGGAATTAATGAGGAAATATGAGTTTAACCGGTCCGTGGATAAGCTGGGAGATATGATGCGTCAAGCGGCCAGCGGTTCCCGTGGACAGGGGCGTTTTATGCAGTTGGTATTAAATAGTTATTTCAGAAGAGTATCAGCTATTGACAGGCGTGCGATGTTTGCGTCGGCTCTTCGTGATGCCAAGCCGATACCGAATCTGCCGGAAGATGCTACGAAAGAAGATTGGGATCGTGCAAACCGGCAATGTATGGGGGCAAATCTGGGTGGATTCCTAAAAGGGGCCGGCCCTCTTTTACATAAGATGCTTCAGGGACTGCCGACAGAGGCAATGCCGGAGGAGCTGCGCAGCGCATTAAAGGATGTGAAATCAAATCTGGCTCCCATACCGGAGGAAATCGTCCGGTCACAGATGGATGCGATGGTAGCGCGTTCTCATGGACT
>SAMEA3663277__coassemble_348_pt1 | contig 14752 bp, 12 predicted proteins | sample SAMEA3663277__metabat2_high_PE_003 | metagenome-assembled genome bin SAMEA3663277 (sample SAMEA3663277) | pig gut metagenome | biome: pig gut; feature: pig-associated habitat; material: faeces | place: China | collected 2013 | reverse complement strand
TAAGGACAGAGATATCGCGATGGTATTCCAGAACTACGCTCTGTATCCTCATATGTCTGTGTATGACAACATGGCTTTCGGTCTTAAGTTAAGAAAAGTTCCGAAGGATGAAATTGATAAGATGGTTAAGGAAGCAGCTAAGATCCTTGACTTGACACCGCTTCTTGATCGTAAACCCAAGGCTTTGTCCGGTGGTCAGAGACAGCGTGTTGCTATGGGTCGTGCAATTGTTCGTAATCCTAAGGTATTCCTTATGGACGAACCTCTTTCCAACCTGGATGCAAAGCTTCGTGTGCAGATGCGTATTGAGATCGCTAAGCTGCATCAGAGATTAGGTACCACCATCATCTATGTAACACATGACCAGACAGAGGCTATGACCCTTGGTGATAGAATCGTAGTTATGAAGGATGGCGTTATCCAGCAGGTAGATACTCCTCAGAATCTGTATGAGAAGCCCGCTAATCTGTTTGTTGCAGGATTTATGGGATCTCCTCAGATGAACTTCCTTGATGCAGTAGTGGAAGTAAGCGGTGAGACAGCAAACCTTAAGGTTGCCGGAAGCAGCATTCCTCTTCCTCCTGCTAAATCCAAGAAGCTGATCGAAGGTGGATACGATGGAAAGACAGTTACATTTGGTATCCGTCCTGAAGATGTATATGATTCAGAAATGTTCATCGAAACATCCAAGTGCGTATTTGAATCAACCATTAAGGTTTATGAATTACTTGGTGCAGAAGTTTATCTGTATTTCGATTTGGCTGAGTTCCCGCTCACTGCAAGAGTTGACTCTCGTACTACAGCAAGACCTGGCGATACTGTTAAGTTTGCATTTGATGTAGAGAAGATTCATGTATTTGATAAGGAAACAGAGCAGGTTATTACAAACTAGTTGATCTTTATGAAAGGGATGCGCAAGCATCCCTTTTTTTCATCACAGGAAATTAAGTTATGGGAATTGTCTGTGGAGAAATAAAAAAATGTACAAATCCAAATAAATTTTGTTATAATAAACCTGTATCGTGAAAGGATGTGAACAGATGATATCTACACAGGTTCTGACAAATTGTATTGAAGAATTACGGTCAATTTCAAAGGTGAATCTGGCTGTGTTTGGACTGGATGGTTCAGAGGTGGCTTCCACCTTTGACAGCAGTGATATTTCCAGTGAAATGATAAGAGGCTTTGCTGATTCGCCGGCAGACAGCCAGGTAATAGGGTTTGACCATCTGCTGAAAATTATGGATGAGGGAGAACTTATTTATATTCTTGTCGCAAGAGGAAGCAACGATGAAGTATATCTGATCGGGAAGATTGCAGTCAGTCAGATTCAGCAGCTGATTACGGCATATAAGGAACGCTTTGATCGGAATAATTTCTTTCAGACACTTCTGATGGATAATTTGCTTCTTGTGGATATGTACAATCGAGCAAAAAAACTTCACATTGAAGTGATGGGACCGAGAGTTGTATATATTGTTGAGACAAAGGCAGAGAAGGATAACACAGCAGCGGAATTCCTGAAGGGAATGTTTTCTTCACAATCAGGTGATTTTATAACGGCAATCGATGAGAGTAATGTTATTTTGATTAAATCATTGGAACCAACTGACGGTGAGAAGCAGATTAAGCAAACGGCACAGACGATTGTGGATATGATGAGTACGGAAGCAATGATGAATGTGCGGGTTGCTTACGGAACGGTTGTACAGGAACTGAAGGATGTATCCAAATCTTATAAGGAAGCAATGATGGCATTAGATGTGGGAAAGATTTTCTATGTGGAAAAGAAAGTTATTTCCTATAGCAGCCTTGGAATCGGAAGACTGATTTATCAATTACCGGCAAACCTTTGCAAGATCTTTATAGATGAAATATTTGGTGAGAATGATCCGGGAGAATTTGATGAGGAGATTGTATCTACTGTAAACAAATTCTTTGAGAACAATCTAAACGTGTCAGAAACCTCCAGGCAATTGTTTGTACACAGAAATACACTTGTATATCGAATAGAAAAACTGGAGAAAAGTACGGGGCTGGATGTACGTACGTTTGATGATGCATTGACCTTTAAAATTGCGATGATGGTATATAATTATATGAGGTATCTGGACTCAACAAATTAAAGATGGAATGAGCAACCTTATCTCTGAATACAATATTACAGGATTGTTAGGAGGGATGAGGTTGTTTTTATATGAAAAGAAGATTACATATCTGTCTCTGTTCCGGGATGACATCAAGGAAACAAATGTCGGATTTGTCAGATTTACGGCTAAAAACAATGAATGTCGAATGGATTTGCAGATCAAGAATGTAAAGGATTGTAAGGATGGAAGCTATCCGCTATATTTTCTTATCGAGGCGGAAAGGATAACCGTAGGGGAAATATATGTACAAGCCGGTGCTGCAAATATCAGTCGATATTTTAAAATGAGTGAGGATTGCATGGAACTTTCGGAGAAGAAAATTGCGCACGAAAAATTCTGTGGAATTCTGATACAGCTACAGGAGAATGGTTATGTAGCAGGTTTTTGGAAGAAACCGATGGAGCAATGGAAGGGAGCCGTGGCACCCGAAAAGAGAGAGAAGTCATTTGAAGAACCGGCAGCAGAAGAGATATATCCGGATATTCAAGCGGCAAATTGTGAAGATCCTGTTATGGATGGACTATCTGATGATAAGTGGGAACAATTGCGAAAGAACTATCCGCAAATTCATCCGTTTGGTGATGAGAGAGCCTTCATTTCCATAGAATTAAAAGATTTTGTTATCTTAAGAGCAAAATATCAAAAATTAGTAAACAATAGCTTTTTGCTACACGGATTTTATAATTATCGTTATCTGATCCTCGGACCGGACATGGAGCTGGGGGGAGGCGAAGGAAATTGTTTTTATGTGGGAGTTCCCGGAACGTACTTTGAACGTGAAAAAATGGTAGCGGTCATGTTCGGATTTGAAGGTTTTGAGTGTGAAGGTGCGGTGACAGTCGGAAAATTTGGGTACTATCTGAGGAGGGTTGAACTGTAAAATAATGTCAGAGGCAAAGACGGGCTTGCGAGATGATATTTAGAAAGCTATAATGTAAGTGGGAGTATTTGAGAGGATTACAAAGGATGAAAATTGCTGTGCTTGTGGCTGGAGTACGATTTGACAGCCAGCGGAGAATCATTAACGGAATTTTAGAGGATGCGATTCAGGATGGAACGGATGTTTACATCTTTACGTGTGACGCATGGACATATTCTACCTCCTACTATAATAAAGGGGAGACAGAAATTTTCAGATTGCCGAATTTTAAGGATTATGATGGTATCATCTTACATGGGGATACCATTTGTGATAAAGAAGTTATTGCTCAAATTGTTGAAGACATCCATGAATCGGGGGTTCCCTGTGTTAGCCTGAACATTCGCTATGACGGTATGCTTTATGCCGGAATGGAAAATGAAAACGGAATTACGGAAATTGTAAATCATCTGATAAGAGATCACCATGCGGAAAGGATCAATTTTATATCCGGACCGATTGGGAATGTAGACGCAACGGGAAGATTAAATGCATTCAGAAGGACAATGGAGGATAACGGGCTACAGGTCCGGGAGGATTCTATTTTTTACGGTGATTATCATCCTGAAAGCGGTAAAAATGCAGTTGAATGCTTTTATGAGCAGGATACCGAATTCCCGGATGCAATTATTGCTGCAAATGATGAGATGGCTTTGGGCGCATTTTATGAGCTGCAGGACAAGGGCTACAGAGTGCCTGAAGATGTCATGCTCACAGGATATGATAATACTTTTGTGGGAAGAAATCATTATCCGAAGCTCACCAGCGTAAAACGTCCTGAAACCCAAATCGGAAGGCGTGCTTATGGTATGCTTAAGGACTATATTGCCGGAAAAGAGGTCAAAGAGGAGGAGCTGATCTGCCATCCAGTGTTCACAGAAAGCTGTGGCTGTAAGGACAAAATTGCAGAAGATGTTATAGATATCAGAAAAAGATACGTAAAGGAAAAGCTTGATATTACAACTTATTCGGAAATTATTAAATCCTCATCTGCTGACCTAACCGGAGCGGTAACCTTTGAACAGATTTTGGAAAAAGTACGTAAATATGCTGAGATGATGGAAGTGAAGGAATTTTACCTGTGCATGTGTGTGATAGAGGAAGCGTTCCGCGGAGAAGTGCTTCAAAAGATCAATACGGAAATGGACATGCCGGATCTGACAACCTATGCACCGGAAATTTGTATTCCCATAGTTTATAAGGATGGCAAGTTTTCTCAGCATGGCAGATTTCCGGTTACAGAGCTTCTGCCGCAGGAATATATCGGAAAGGCAGAAGGAAACTTTTATACGGTGATACCGGTACACTATCAGGAACGGTGCTATGGCTATTGTGTGCTGGGGAACAGCAGATTGATGTTCGACAGTGAGTTGTTCCATATGTTCATTATGAACATTGACAATGCACTTGAAAATTTAAGAAAACAGAATATGTTGAATGCTATGGTGGAACGCCTGAACAGGATGTGGGTATATGACACCCTTACCGGTGTTTTTAACAGAGCCGGCTTCTTTAGGTTTGCACCTAAAATTATCGATGAGGCATGTAAGAAGAAGGAAGATTTGTTTGTACTCTTCCTTGACCTTGACGGGCTTAAGTCTATAAATGACAAGTATGGCCATGATGAAGGTGATGCATTTATCAAGGCGATGGCGAATGTCTTAAGCCAGGTACATCAACATGGACAATTATTGATGCGTTATGGTGGCGATGAATTTGTGGTGCTGTCGCAGGGATTTTCACGTAAGATGGCAGATGATTATGTTGCGCAGATCGAGGCAGGAATTGAAAGCTATAATGCGAAATCCAATCATCCATACAAATTAGATGCCAGTATGGGCTATTCGATCATGAAGCCGGAGGAGAACATGGATTTGGAGGCGCTCATCGAGACGGCTGATCAGGAAATGTATAAGGCTAAAAAGGAAAAGAAAAGTCAAAAACAGATGGAAACAGACATTCATAAAAAATAAACCATGCACTTTACCCTCAGGGAAACTGCCATGCGTTACCTGTACAGTTAACTAAGCTCAGGCACCCTTGCGGCACATGGAAAATTCCGCTTAGTGCTGCTTTGTTCCCAACCTGACACGGTTCGCAGATTTCCATTGCGCAAGACCCAAGCGTCAAGCGCCACTTATACAGGGCAGCCATGACAGCTTCCCTGAAAATAAAGCTGCACGGTTGATTTGCATGTTTTAGTATATGGGTTTTTGTTATGTTTGTCAACCGGAAGGGAGAGAAATCGTTTTGCTGATACTCGGACTAAATAAGACTACGCTTCTGGATTATCCGGGACGTGTGGCAGCTACTGTTTTTACAGGCGGCTGCAATTTCAGATGCCCCTTTTGTCATAACGGAGGATTGGTGCTGGAGCCTTCTGCCGGAGATGTTTTTTCGGAGGAAGAGATTCTGGCATTTTTAATGAAGAGGAAAAAGATACTGAAGGGAGTCTGCATTACAGGGGGTGAACCGACCATGCAGGCAGATCTGCCGGAATTTATCAGAAAGCTTAAAGAAATCGGTTATCAGGTAAAGCTGGATACAAACGGCTATGCGCCGCAGGTGCTTGAGAGGCTTCTTGATGAGAAGCTTCTTGATTATGTGGCTATGGATATTAAGAATTGCCGGGAGAAATATGTCATGACCGTGGGGATGTCCGGCAAAGAGGATAGCTTTCAAATAAATCGAATAGAGCAGTCTGTAGAGCTTCTTAAGCATTCAGGGATTGATTATGAATTTCGCACAACAGTGGTGAAGGAGCTTCATGACAAACAGGATATTTTTAAGATAGCAGAGTGGATCAGGGATTGTCCCAGATATTTTTTGCAACAGTTTAAGGAGAACGAAAATATGATCTGTGAGGGCTGTCACGGATATGACAAGCAAGGAATGGAAGAATTGCTGACCGTTGCACAGAGGGTTTCCGGAATGCAGGACAAAGTGTTCCTTAGGGGCGTATAGTAGGTAACTTAGTCTTCCCTCAGGGTGAAAAGTAAGGTGTGACAGGCAATGCATAGGAGTGTTATGACAGAACAGGAAAAGTATATGAAAGAGGCCATCCGCCAGGCCAGGAAAGCGTATGCACTTGGAGAGGTGCCTATCGGATGTGTTATTGTTTATGAAGGAAAAATTATTGGCAGAGGTTACAATCGCAGAAATACGGATAAAAATACCCTTGCCCATGCCGAGATTACTGCAATCAATAAAGCAAGTAAAAAGATGGGAGACTGGAGGCTGGAGGGATGTACTCTCTATGTAACTTTAGAACCTTGCCAGATGTGCTCCGGTGCTATTGTGCAGGCGCGGATTGATGAGGTCGTTATGGGCAGCATGAATCCCAAGGCAGGCTGCGGAGGCTCTATTTTGAATATTCTGGAAATGCCGGAATTTAATCATCAGGTGAAGGTTACAAGAGGCGTACTGGAGAAAGAATGTTCCCGAATGCTGACAGACTTTTTTAAGGAGCTCCGGGTAAGGAATAAGTTGGAAAAGGAACAGAAAAAGGGATTGAATTAAAGGCTGACATTTGTCAGCCTTTATCATTTACAATATTTTGTACCCACACACCGCTTTTAACCATGAAATACCCGATAATGACCTTGATCAGTTCGGTAAACTGAACCAGAAAGAATATCGTGGTAATGGGCAGTGAAGTATGGTTTGCAAGGAGGTAGGCAAAAGGAATAACCAATATCCAGGTATATACGCTGTCAAAAAGGAAGGTGATTCCTGTCTTACCGCCGGAACGGAGTGTGAAATAAGCACAATGCGAAAATGCGCAAAGGGGCATGACCAGAGCGGAAATTACGATAAAGATTCTTGCCAGCTCCTTAATACTTTCTTCCGTATTGTAAATGGCAGGGAAAAATCTGCCAAACAGAATCATGACTGCGGATACCAAGGTGCAGCAGCCCACGCTGAAGAAAATCATTTTATTATCCGCATCCCTGGCTTCTTCAACCTTGCCGGCTCCAAGGAACTGTCCCACTACAATGGAAATGCAGGAGCCAAGCTGAATATAGACAATGTTAAACAGGTTGGTAATGGTGGAGGAGATGTTCTGTGCCGCCACTACTTCAAGTCCGCGGACTGCGTAACATTGTACAATAACCGTCATACCGGAAGCCCAGAGCATTTCGTTAATCATCAGAGGAACTCCCTTAATAATAATAGATTTCAGTGTATGACCCGGAATTCGCAGACTGCGATAAGCTCCTATGATATAGGGGTTTTTGCCTGCATGCAAATGCGTCCATGCAACGACTATGATGCATTCTATGAAACGGGCAATCACTGTTGCGATGGCAGCACCGGATACGCCCATTGCGGGAATGATACCGGGAATGCCAAAAATCAAAACAACATCCAGTATCAGATTTGTAGCCACTGCGATAATGCCTGCAAGCATGGGGACAAAGGTGTGTCCTGTCTCACGAATAGAACTTATGTAGGTTTGTGCGAGTGCAAAGGGAGCAAGTCCGAACATCATAATTCCCAAATATTCCCTGCCGTATTTCAGGGCAAGAGTAATATCTCCTACGCTGCCACTGTCGCTTAGGTACAGGGAAATCAATTCAACGTTACGGAATCCGAATAGACAGAGGGCAAGCACCGTGATTGCCGTACTGGCATAGAGCTTAAAGCGGAAGGCGTGCTTCTGCCCTTCATAGTCCCCTTTTCCAAAAAATTGAGTGCCGAAAATCCCGGCACCGGATACACCGCCGAAAATGCAGATATTAAAAACAAACATCAGCTGGTTAATGATGGCAACACCTGACATCTGTTCGGTTCCGATCTGTCCCACCATGATGTTATCCAGAAAGCTAACAAAGCTGGTGATGGCATTCTGAACAATCATAGGTATGGCAAGATAGAGTACACGATGATAAAATTCTTTGTCTCCGATAAATTTTGTCTTAAAGCTCTTCCACATGACTGATCTCCTGTAAGTATAACAAAATGCGCTAATACGTCTGTATTGGTCAGAATATTGTAATCAATGCAGAGGGGAAAGTCAAGATGGATATGGTGAAATGTATTTAGGTGCAGGCGAAATATATTTGAGTCCTTTGCAGTTGTTGTGTATAATGAAAAATAAGCACGTAAGAAAGGAAGTCATGAAATGAAAAAACAGAAGTATATCAATACGATATGGCTCATTGTTGCGGTGGTCTCTTTTTTTGTTCTGGTAGGGACTGCATTCGGACATATGAATGAAATCAGTTTAAAGCAATGGGGACACAGCTTTGAAGCGGACTATATTGAGGATGGAATAAATGTTTATGCAGAATATTATGATGAGAATAATGAATTACATACCTTCAATCTGAACGGACACAGTCCTGTGCATAATGGTGATAGGATTACTATGTATTATGCCACCAATATTGATGAGGCAACACCGGAAAACACACTGTCCTCGCAGCTTGGATACTATATTATTTTCGGTATTTTGTTTGCAGTGAGCATGTGGAAAATCAGGAAAGTGACAAAGAGCTGATTAGATGATTAGCGGAGACGGAGGGATTCGAACCCTCGTGCCCCGGAGGGCAAACGCATTTCGAGTGCGCCCCGTTATGACCGCTTCGATACGTCTCCGTAGAACTCTTCCTATTATACTGGTAAAAAAAAAACAAGTCAATCATTTTCACATCTATTGACACAATTCAGGCACCAAGATATAATCCATATCGAAATATAAAACCTATATAAATAATAGGAAATCAATGGAGGGAAAATGGAGATTACAGTACAGGAATTAAGCTTATTGGACCGGGCTCAGTACCGGATTATTGATATCAGAAAAGAAACGGAGCTTGCTTATGGTTTAATTCCGGAGGCAGTTTGTATTCCTGCTGATCAGATAGAAGGGAATCCGGAAATTGACTTTTCGAAAAAGCTGATAATTTGCTGCAGTAGAGGGGAAAACAGTCTGAAAGTGGCACAGAAACTTACAGATATGGGATATGATGCAGTCAGCCTTGCAGGAGGATATACGGCATGGCTGCTTTTTCATGTTCGGGAAGAGCAAAAAAGCGAAGTGAGCAAGAAAGCGGAGCAAAGTATCAGAAAGAAATTCCGTAAAAGTATTTGGAGTAAATTTACCAAGGCAATTAATCAATATGAATTGATCAAGGAAGGGGACAGTATTGCGGTATGCATTTCGGGGGGGGGGAAAAGATTCCATGCTGATGGCAAAGCTGTTTCAGGAATTAAAGCTGCACAATAAGTTTGCTTTTGAAGTGAAATTTCTCGTAATGGATCCCGGTTACAGCGCGGTAAATAGCGCTATCATTGAAGAAAATGCGGAAAAATTGAATATTCCCATCACAATTTTTGAATCTGACATTTTTGAATCCGTCTATCACGTAGAAAAATCACCCTGCTATTTATGTGCAAGAATGAGAAGAGGGCATCTTTATCATTATGCAAAGGAAATGGGGTGTAATAAAATTGCGTTGGGGCATCATTATGACGATGTGATTGAAACGATCCTGATGGGGATGCTGTACGGTGCACAGGTACAGACGATGATGCCTAAGCTCCATAGTACAAATTTCGAAGGGATGGAGCTGATCCGGCCTCTCTATCTGATCCGGGAAGAGGATATTCAAGCATGGAGAGATTACAATGAATTGCACTTTATCCAGTGTGCCTGCAAGTTTACGGATACTTGTACCACATGCAACAATGAGGAAAATCGTTCAAAGCGTGTAGAAATTAAGGAGCTGATCCGGGAAATGAAAAAAACAAACCCTTTTGTGGAAAGCAATATTTTCAAAAGCGTGGAAAATGTGAATCTCGATACCGTGGTAGCATATAAGTCGGATGGAGTCCGACATTCCTTTTTAGATCATTATGACAATTGCAAAAAGGTTGTAGAGTGAGCGCAAATTATGTATAATAAATAGTGCATGAGCCGGGAAAAATAAGCTCGTTTACATGAGGACAACTTGAAAAGGAGGAAGCACAAGGTGAAGAGAATTGGTATGTTGACAAGCGGTGGTGACTGTCAGGCTTTAAATGCAGCTATGAGAGGTGTGGTAAAGTGTCTGGTGAACAGCAAGGAGCCTGTTGAAATTTATGGCTTTTTGGACGGTTACAAGGGATTGATTTACGGAAATTTCAGGATGCTTCAGGGAAGCGATTTTTCCGGTATTCTTACTAAAGGCGGCACGATTCTCGGCAGCTCCCGTACTCCTTTTAAGACAATCAAAGATCCTGATGAAAATGGGCTTGATAAGGTAGATGCAATGAAGCAGAATTACTACAAGCTCCGCCTCGACTGTCTGGTTATTCTGGGTGGAAACGGAACCCATAAGACGGCAAATCTGTTAAGAGAGGAAGGCTTGAACGTTATTACCCTTCCGAAGACGATAGACAATGACCTATGGGGAACAGACATGACCTTCGGTTTTCAGAGTGCGGTTAATATTGCAACAGATGCCATTGATTGTATTCATACGACAGCCGCTTCTCACGGCAGAGTATTCATTGTAGAGGTTATGGGACATAAGGTGGGATGGCTTACCCTAAATGCCGGTATGGCAGGCGGGGCAGATATCATTCTCATCCCCGAAATTCCTTATGATATTAAGAAGGTAGTTGAAAAGATAGAGGAACGAAATAAAAACGGCAGCAGATTTACGATTCTGGCAGTTGCGGAAGGAGCAATTTCCAAGGAGGATGCTAAGCTCTCCAAGAAGGAATACAAGGAAAAGATGAAGGGCTATAAATTCCCGTCTGTTTCCTATGAGCTGGCACAGCAGATCCAGGATATGACCGGACATGAGGTCAGAGTTACTGTTCCCGGACACACTCAGAGAGGCGGCAGTCCCTGCCCTTATGACAGAGTGTTTGCAAGCCGTTTGGGCGCAGAAGCCGGTGAACTGATCCTGAAAGGGGAATACGGGTTTATGGTTGGTATTAAGAACCGTGAAATTGTGAAGGTTCCTTTGGAGGAGGTTGCCGGAAAGCTTAAAATGATTTCTCCTGAAGCTTCTATTGTCAAAGAAGCAAAGGCTCTGGGAATCAGCTTCGGTGATTAATCGGTACACAGATACCACGGAAGGAAAGATGAGGCATGTCATATACAGCCCTATACAGAAAATTTCGCCCTACAGCATTTGAGGATGTAAAGGGGCAGGATCATATTGTAACAACACTCAGAAATCAGATTAAGGCAGAACGGATCGGACATGCATATCTTTTCTGCGGAACAAGGGGAACCGGTAAGACTACCATTGCCAAGATTTTTGCAAAAGCAGTTAATTGTGAGCACCCGGTGGATGGAAGCCCTTGCGGAGAGTGTGCGATCTGCAAGGCGATTGCTGCCGGCGCCTCCATGAACGTAATTGAGATTGATGCTGCATCCAATAATGGAGTGGACAACATTCGTGAGATTGTGGATGAGGTGGCTTATTCACCGGCAGAGGGAAAATATAAGGTTTATATCATTGATGAGGTTCATATGCTTTCTATAGGAGCCTTTAATGCGCTTCTTAAGACGCTGGAAGAGCCTCCTTCCTATGTGATTTTTATTCTGGCGACTACAGAGGTTCATAAGATACCGATTACGATTTTATCCAGGTGTCAGCGATATGATTTTAAAAGAATTACGATAGACACCATCGCAGACAGGCTGAGAGAATTAACCGAGAAGGAGCAGGTGCAGATCGAGGATAAAGCTGTCAGATATATTGCCAAGGCGGCGGACGGCTCCATGCGTGATGCCCTGAGTCTGTTGGATCAATGTATTGCGTTCCATTTCGGACAGGAGCTTACTTACGATAAGGTACTTGATGTGTTGGGAGCGGTTGACACGGAGGTGTTCAGCAGACTTTTTCGAACTGTGCTTGACGGAAACGTAACCGGTGCAATCGGGCTTTTGGAAGAAATCGTTATGCAGGGAAGAGAATTGACTCAGTTTGTGGCGGATTTTACCTGGTATCTGAGAAACCTTCTTCTCGTCAAGACAGCAGACGGCATAGAAGATATTATTGATGTATCTACAGAGAACCTTGCAAGACTGAAGGAAGAAGCCAAGATGGCTGAAAACGATGTGATTATGCGGTATATCCGTATTCTGTCAGAGCTTTCCGGGCAGCTTCGCTTTGCAGCTCAGAAAAGGATTCTGATTGAGATGAACCTGATCAAGCTTTGCAGGCCCAGTATGGAAACGGATATCCAGTCGCTTACAGACAGAATCAGACAGCTGGAGGAAAAGATTGCAAATGGTGTCCCCATGATGGCAGCAACAGCAGCTTCGGCATCAGGAACACAGAAACTTCAGGAGCCAGTCGTAAGGGCACCGCTTCCGGCAGCAATTCCACAGGATATACAGGACGCGGTAAACAAATGGTCAGCGATTGTCACTCAGGCACCGATGCCTATGAAGGCATATTTGAAGACTGCTTATCCAAGCCTTGCAGGTGACGGAAGTATGCTGGTTGTGGTGGAAGACGGATTACCGTCGGACTATTTTAAGGAGGCAGGACGGAAGGAAGAGTTGGAACATCTGATTTCTGATTTTGCAGGAAAAGAGATTAAGGTCACGATGCAAAAACCGGAAACCGGAAGAAATCCAAGAGAGGTGTTCCCTGATCTGACACAGCTGGTAGATCAGAAGATCAACATGGAGATCGAAGAGATTGAGGATGATGCAGAAGAATTTTGACAGGTGCATCGGATGATAGTACAATACAGAGTAGCGGTTCAGCCATGAATAGCACAGAAGGCAGAGCCGGAAAAAGAACAGGGAGGTTAAGTATGGCTAAGCGTGGAGGATTTCCCGGCGGAATGGGTATGCCCGGAAATATGAATAACCTGATGAAGCAGGCTCAGAGGATGCAGCGTCAGATGGAGGAAAACCAGAAGGAACTGGAAACAAAGGAGTTTACTGCAAAGGCAGGAGGCGGTGCAGTGGAAGTAACTGTTACCGGAAAGAAGGAAATTACCAAGGTGAAGCTGTCGGAGGAGGTTGTTGATCCGGATGATATTGAAATGCTGGAGGATCTGGTAATGGCAGCGACGAACGAGGCACTCCGTATGGCAGAGGAAGCGAACGCAGAGGTTATGAATAAGATGGCAGGCGGTCTTGGGCTGGGAGGAGGCCTTCCTTTCTAATGGATTTATACAGCGGACATATCAATAAATTAATAGATGAATTGTCCGGACTGCCGGGAATCGGTTCTAAGTCAGCTCAGAGGCTCGCATTTCACCTGATCAATATGCCGAAGGATAAGGTGGACAGACTTGTGAAGACGATCCTTGAAGCGAAAGAGAATGTCCGTTATTGCAGGGAATGCTTTACACTGACTGACAGCGAGGTATGCCCGGTATGTGCGAATGCAAAAAGAGATCACAGTACGATTATGGTAGTGGAGAATACGAGAGACTTGGCTGCCTATGAGAAAACAGGAAAGTACGAGGGCGTTTATCATGTACTCCACGGTGCCATATCGCCGATGCTTGGGATTGGTCCCGGAGATATCAAGCTGAAAGAGCTGGTTGCCCGTCTTGAGAAAGATGTATCGGAGGTGATCATTGCCACAAATTCCAGCCTGGAGGGTGAGACCACTGCAATGTACATCAGCAAGCTCATTAAGCCTACCGGAATCAGAGTGACGAGAATTGCCAGTGGCGTGCCGGTTGGCGGAGATCTGGAATATATCGACGAGGTGACTCTTTTACGTGCCCTGGAAGGCAGAACGGAATTATAAAAACAAAGGATAGATAAATTAACGATGGGGGTTAATACAATGCAGAAAGAATTCTTTGGAAAGACAAAGGAAGGAAAGGAAATTTACAGATACTGGCTTAAAAATTCCAAGGGGATGAAGGCAGGTGTGATGAATTTCGGTGCAATTCTGGTGAATTTGCTTGTGCCTGACAAGGACGGAAAGATAGATGATGTTGTCCTTGGCTATGACAGTTTAGAACCGTATTTTGAAAATGGTAGTTTTTTTGGCGCAACGGTAGGGCCTAATGCAAATCGAATCGGTGGAGCAGCTTTTGAAATTGACGGTGTAACCTATCACCTGGATGTCAATGATGGCGTCAATAATTTACATAGTCATATGGAGCTTGGCTATCACAAGAGAGTCTGGGATGTACAGGAGAGTAGTGACAGCGTTACTTTTTCCATTGAGGATGCTGACGGTTGTATGGGCTTTCCCGGCAATAAGAAAATTCAGGTCAGCTATACACTGACAGAGGACAATGAATTGAAGATTCACTATCATGGCAGCAGTGATAAAAATACAATTATCAATATGACAAATCATACCTATTTTAACCTGTCTGGACATCAGGCAGGAAAGATTTGTGATCATATGCTCACTTTAAATGCCTCTTTCTATACACCGATTGTTCCGGGGGCCATTCCGACAGGAGAGATTGCAGCAGTTTCAGGGACACCATTTGATTTTACAAAGGAAAAGAGAGTGGGGGACGAGATCGATTCAGACAATGAGCAGCTGAAGATGACGGGCGGCTATGATCACAACTGGGTGATTGACGGAGCAGACGGCTCGTTAAAGAAATTTGCCGAAGTAAAAGACCCTGTGAGCGGGCGTAGCATAAAGGCCTTCACAGATTTACCGGGGGTTCAGTTTTATGCAGGCAACAGTATATCACCTCATACCGGAAAGAGCAATGCTGCGTACGGAAAAAGAAGTGG
>SAMEA3663277__coassemble_310_pt1 | contig 15587 bp, 15 predicted proteins | sample SAMEA3663277__metabat2_high_PE_003 | metagenome-assembled genome bin SAMEA3663277 (sample SAMEA3663277) | pig gut metagenome | biome: pig gut; feature: pig-associated habitat; material: faeces | place: China | collected 2013 | reverse complement strand
AAACCAAAACTACAAATCCCATATTCTTTTCCTTTCTGCTTCCTCTGTTTTGTTTCTTTTCTCTTGCTATGCCGTCTGCTCAGGCATTTCCTCTACCAGGAGCTTCACACCACTGATCGCTCTGATGATGACTACGCTTCCTACCGGCAGGGTGATGCCGTCTCTGGTGGTCCTGGCACTCCACTCCTGACCGCCAACCGTCACCTGTCCGATTCCCTGCAGGTTATCGATCTCACTGATCACAATTGCCTGCTTCCCCACCAGGCTCTCTGCATTCGTTTTCACTCTGTCTTTGTTGAAATATTTTACCGCAATAGGGCGTGTAAAGTATAAAAGCACCAGCGATACCGCAACAAACAGTACGATCTGAAGCCAAAGCGGTGCACCGATGGCGGCTGCCACTGAGGCAATCAGAGATCCGCCGGCAAACCAGATCGTGGTAAGCCCCATAGTGATGATCTCAACGACAATGCAGGCAACAAAGATAATTAACCAAATTGTTGTTAAATTCATATTGCCCTCCTTTATCATTCCCTAATATTATTATGACGATTACGGCATTTTCACACCGCCTTTTACAAAATATTTTACTACACAAACCGAAAGGAAGCAACTGCGAGTAATTCCCGTAAATGCAGATCAAAAATCCCGGTGACATGAGCCGCAGAGGAAATTTCTGCGATTCCGCCACCGGGATAAAATGTCATTAAGTATTTACCAGAATACATGGTCTCCCAAAATATATCCTTCTCTCTTACCGGCACGTCTGAAGTGTGTCGCATCACCGACGGTAGTCTCACCGTTAATTGCCGCCTGGGCAGCCTGCATACAAAGCTCCGGCACATTGCCTTCATAAACTCTGGCGACCTTTCCTGTCATCGCCGGTGTAAACTGACCGGATGCATAAATAACAGAATGAATGGTATTCGGATAAGCTCCGCTCTTCACACGGTTCATAACGACTGCGCCGACTCCCACCATACCCTCATAGGACTGGTTTCCTGCCTCACAGTAGATCAAGGCTCCCAAAAGCCGCAATTCATCGGCATCTGCTGCAACCGCACCGCGGTTTGCTTTCCGCTTACGTTCTGCCTCCTCGCGCTCACGGATCCTGATGACATCCATGGTTTCCCCCTCGTCAATGTGGAAAGCCACATTAATATAGTCCGAATTGACATAGCCGATATCATCACCGAAATCCACACTGATCCATTGGTCATCCACGGTTTCTATAAATTCTACGGAATCCTCATAGGCAAGCAGGCCACAGACCTCCGCGTCCGGGTCCGGTTCTTTTCTCACCCGGACGACCTCCGCATCCAGCGTTACGATCCAGTTTCCCACATCCTCTGCCAGAGCTTTGGCCTCCTCACCGAACAGAAGGTACTCATCCTTTGCCCAGCCAATGACATTGCCGGATTTTAGTTTTGTCCAACCATCCTTTTGTTCCAAAATGGTTCCGCCGCAATCCCTATAAAGCAGTCCCACCTTTTCGGATTTTTCATTTGCTTCCGCGCGGACATTCAGCGCATTCTGAACATTTGCCATAGTCAGCTCCTGCTCCATCCGCTCCTTTTCCGCTTCAAACTTCTCATTAATATTGAGAGCTTCCTGTTCTTCCACAGGCGTATCAGAGCTGAAGGCGCCGGGATTCAGCACCTCAGCCACACCGGAGCACAGGAAGTCGTACCCTTCCTTATCACCGGCATGAACGGTTATTTCCTCTGCTGAGGCAGACAGCAGGCCCACAAAAAGCCCTGTTGCCGCAATCAGCAGCCTATTTCTCCGGTTCATTTTACTACCTCCAAAATATTCCGTAATCCTTTTTCAAGGTCTAAAAAGCAGTATATGCAAATTATTACGGATTTATTACAACAGGTACGGCAACTATCTTAGCAAATTGCCCCTTTTTTGTCAAGTTTTGGAGATTTCAGTCGGATATATTCACGGTTTTTCTTCCAATTTTTCCCAATATTGTTACGTCTTTTTTACATACTCCGGGACTTGTCCACGCAGGCCTCAACCGCATTCATCACGCCGCTTCGAAGGCCCAGTTCCTCCAGTATCTGTACGCCTTCAATGGTCGTTCCGCCGGGGGAACACACCATATCCTTCAGTTCTCCGGGGTGTTTTCCGGTCTCCAGCATCAGTCTGGCACTTCCCATTACGGCCTGCGCTGCAAAGCGGTATGCCTGTTTTCTGGTCATGCCTGCCTTCACACCGCCGTCTGCAAGTGCCTCTATGAACATAAACACAAATGCCGGTGAGCTTCCGCTGACAGCCCCCACTGCATCGATCAGTTTTTCGGGTATTTCCTCTGCAATGCCGAAGCTGGTTAACAGATTCATGCAGATTGCCATTTCTTCATCGGAGACCAGCTCGTTCCGACACACGCCGCTGCAGCCTTCCCCTACCATAGCCGGTGTGTTTGGCATACAGCGCACCAGCTTCAGCTTTCTCCCGAATGCTCCCTCGATCTGACTCATGGTTTTTCCTGCCGCAATGCTGATGACAAGTGCATCTGCATTGACTTCATCCTTGATTTCCGGGATCACCGTAGCAAACATCTGGGGCTTCACTGCCAGGATCAGGATATCTGCCTCCTGCGCCACCGTCCGGTTATCCGCATAGACTGTAATTCCAAACTTTTCTGCCACTATGTTTCTGGTCTCTTCCGTCCTTGCAGAACCGATGATATCCTCCGGTCCGGCAATCTTTTTGGAGAGCATTCCTCCGATCATTGCTCTTGCCATGTTCCCTAGTCCGATAAATCCGATTTTCATCCTTATTTATTCTCCTTTCAAGCTGATAACAATAAATCTGTCTACAGTTTTATTCCGGCCGTCTTCTCCGGCTGTTGCCGGATGCCTGATAAAGCAACAGTGCCGAAGCCACTGCTGCGTTTAAGGACTCCAGCTTTCCCTCCATGGGGATTTTCAGATACAGATCTGCCAGGTCCGCAGTCTCCTTTTTCAGTCCATTCCCTTCATTTCCAATCAGAAAAGCGCTTCCACCTTCATAAGACAGCTCATCAAAAAAGCGCTCTCCCCTAAGGTGTGCCGCATAAACCGGAATGTCATTCTTCTGCAGAAGCCTGATCGCGTCCGCAAGCTCCTCCACATAGGCAAAGGGCACCCGGTATAGGGATCCCATGGTAGAGCGGATCGTCTTCGGGTTATAGATATCCACGGTCCCCCTGCTCATGATCACGCCATCCACCCCTGCGCCCTCGCCGGTGCGCAGCATGGTTCCCAGATTTCCCGGATCCTGAATATCCTCGAGGAGCAGAAAAAGCGGTTCCCTGCCACCTTCTTTGTATCGCTTCACTGCTTTTTCCACCAATATTTCCATGGAATATTGCATCTGCTCCATCACGAAAAGAATTCCCTGGGGAGTCTTCGTATCTGCTGTCTTTTGAAAGACCTCATCGCTCACCGGCTCTACCAAAACGCCCTTTTCCCGGCATTTTCTCAGTTTTTCCTGTACTTCGGGTAATGCCTTGGGCGTAAAGCTTTCCGCATAATAAACCTCTCTGATCTTTGAAACGGGAGCCTCCGCAAACATTTTTATTCCCTCTGCAACAAACAGATCCTCCCTGTTCCTTGCACGGCTCTTTTCCAAAAGCAGTCTCAGTTGCTTGATATGTCCGTTTGCCATACTGGTAATCATTTTTATTCTCCATAAAGTAAAACAAGGCAGAGACCCGGAAGCTTCTCTGCCTTATCCAAAACCGCAATGGTTATCCTTCTTTCTTTGTCTTCCTCTACTGGGACAGCAGTCTGCTCACCTGATACTGATATTCCGGAATCTCCTTCTGCATATTCAATGCTTCCTCGATATCAAAATCGACGAACTCTCCATGCTTGTAGCCCACGACCCGGTTACTCTTTCCCTGGCAGAGAATATCTGCCGCATAGGCGCCCATAATGGAGGCATAGAACCGGTCCTTACAGGTAGGAGAACCGCCGCGCTGCATGTAACCTAAAATGGTTGCTCTGGTTTCAATTCCCGTAGCTGCTTCGATCCGTCGTGCCATAGAGGTGGAATGCCCAATACCTTCCGCATTCACAATGATGTGATGGGTCTTTCCTCTCTTACGGTTGTTGATAATATTATTGATAATGCTCTGTTCATTAAAATCATATTTTTCGGGAAGCAGAATATCCTCTGCTCCGTTTGCCACACCACACCACAGCGCAATATAACCGGCATTTCTGCCCATAACCTCAATGATACTGCAGCGTTCATGGGAGGAAGAGGTATCTCTTACCTTATCGATTGCCTCCATGGCAGTATTGATTGCCGTGTCAAATCCGATGGTGTAATCAGTACAGGCAATATCAAGATCGATGGTTCCCGGAAGTCCCACCGTATTAATCCCGTGTCTTGCAAGTGCCTGCGCACCCCGGTATGAGCCGTCACCACCGATGACAACCAGACCGTCAATGCCATGCTTTTTGCAGATTTCAGCTGCCTTCTCCTGCACCTCCGGCTGCTTGAATTCCGGACAGCGGGCTGTTCCCAGGATCGTACCGCCCTTCTGGATGGTGTCGGAAACATCCTTCTTCTGCATCTCTATAATCTCTTCATTTAAAAGTCCCTGATAGCCTTTTTTGATTCCCTTGACCTTCACACCGTTCCCGATCGCCTTACGCACGACCGCGCGAATCGCTGCGTTCATTCCCGGTGCATCGCCTCCGCTTGTGAGTACGCCAATGGTCTTAATCTCTTTTGCCATAGCTCGTCCTGTCCTTTCCAGAATGTTATGTTTATTTTAACCTCTTTTTATCGTGTTTTCAATCCTTTTTCACGTCCCATACGATTTTTACATTTTCTTTGCCGAATTTTTCTGAAAGTACCTTTGCAAGCTGCTCATCTGCATTGACATTCCAATTGGGCGGAAGCTTTTTCATCGCTTTGATTTCTTCTATATAAATGATGACGCTGTCCTTTCCGTCGGAGTCGGCAAGAAGATCGAGAAGTTCCTTGCTTTTGCTCTCATACGCCTCCTTGGAGGGAAACTTGATCCAAAGCTTTTTGGGAATTTCATCAAATGCCGTGATCTTTTCGCAGATCAGCTTTCCGTCCCTCTCCTCCTCCAGGGACACTCTGCCCCGGACAAATACCTTATTGTCCTCCAGAAGCTTGTCGCTGTTCTTCTCATAGTCTCTGGGAAAAACAATGACCTCAACGCTGCCAACCAGATCCTCGATCTGCAAAAATGCCATGATCTTATCATTTTTTGTATATTTGATCTTCTTGTCCACAATGATTCCGCCGATGATGGCCGGCATGTTGTCCCGCACGGCAGGTTCACCGATCTCCTCATTGATCACAAAGTCCGCTGTGGTGTTGGTGATCCCCTTTCTCCAGAGCTCCTCCTGCTCCTCTAAGGGATGTCCGCTGATATAAACGCCAAGCACTTCCTTTTCAAAGGCAAGCAGCATCTCCTTGGAATACTCGCCCACATCCGGGAGCTTTACGTCAAAGTCCTCCTTCTGGCTCTCATCCGCAATATCAAACAGGCTGAGCTGCCCTGCCATATTGTTCTTTTTATCCTTGACAATATGCTCCATGATCTGAACGTAAGCGCTCATGAACTGCTTGCGTGTCCCGGGAAGGCTGTCAAAGGCACCGGCCTTGATAAAGTTCTCAACCGCCTTCTTGTTGACATCCTTGTCTGCCATTCTGGTAATAAAATCCTTCAGGTTCGTATAAGGACCTCTTGCCTTCCGCTCCTGTACCACCGCATCAATGACCGGTCTGCCCACGCTCTTAATGGCGGTAAGCGCATAGCGGATGGCCTTGCCGTCCACCGAGAAACCGCTTTCTCCCTGATTGATATCGGGAGGCAGAATGTCAATGCCCATACTGCGGCACACCATAATATATTCTGCCACCTTTCCGGAATTATCAATCACGGATGTCATTAATGCCGCCATGAATTCCACCGGATAGTAATATTTCAAATAAGCGGTCTGGTAAGAAACCACCGCATAGCATGCCGCATGTGACTTGTTAAAGGCATACTTTGCAAAGTCCATCATATCATCATAAATCTGAGATGCCACTTCCTCAGGAATGCCGCATCCGGGAACGCCCTCCTCTTTATTTCCATAGATAAAGTTGGCCCGTTCCTTTTCCATCACTGCCTGCTTTTTCTTACTCATGGCACGGCGCACCAGATCGCTTCGCCCCAGCGTATAGCCACCCAGCTCACGGACGATCTGCATAACCTGCTCCTGATAAACGATACAGCCGTAGGTGGGGGCCAGAATCGGCTCCAGCTGTGGACAGGAGTAGGTGATGGCACCGGAGCTGCTCTTTCCCTTAATATATTTGGGAATAAAATCCATTGGTCCCGGACGGTACAGGGAAATTCCTGCAATGATATCCTCCAGGTTTTCCGGCTTCAGCTCCTTCATGAAATTCTTCATGCCGCCACTTTCCAGCTGGAACACACCGTCGGTCTTTCCGGTTCCGATGGAGGCAAGTACCTTTTTATCATCAAAATCAATGTGATCGATATCAATATGGACACCCTTGCCCTTTTCGATCAGCGCCACCGCGTCTCGAAGCACGGTCAGGGTGCGAAGCCCCAGAAAATCCATTTTCAGAAGTCCCAGTTCCTCGATGGTGGTCATGGTAAACTGCGTGGTGATGGAGCCGTCCGCTCCTCTTGATAAAGGCACCAGCTCCTCCGCAGGCCGGGAGCAGATCACCACACCCGCCGCATGCATGGAGGTGTGTCTCGGAAGACCCTCCAGGCGCCTGCTCATGTCGATCAGATTCTTTACCTGCTCATCCGTCTCATAGAGCTTTCTCAGCTCCGGATTGATCTGCAACGCCCTGTCAATCGTGATATTAAGCTCATTGGGGATCATTTTGGCAAGAGAATCTACATAGGCATACGGCAGATCCATCACTCTTCCCACATCCCGGATCACGCCCTTCGCGGCAAGCGTACCGAAGGTGACGATCTGCACCACCTTCTCCGAGCCGTATTTGCGGCTCACATAATCGATGACCTCCTGCCTTCTCTCAAAGCAGAAATCAATATCAATATCCGGCATGGATACACGCTCCGGATTTAAGAAACGCTCAAACAGCAGATTATACTTAATGGGATCGATATTGGTAATCTTCAGGGCATATGCCACGATACTTCCCGCCGCAGAGCCACGTCCCGGTCCCACCATGATCCCGTTTGACTTGGCATAATTGATAAAGTCCCAGACGATCAGGAAATAATCTACATAGCCCATCGTTCGAATGACATTCAGTTCATAGGTAAGACGCTCCTTCAGTGTCTGTCCGGTGTCTCCTGCAGGTGCATTTTCGTCCTCACCGTACCGCTCCTTCAAGCCATCAAAGCAGAGCTTGTTTAAATAGCTCCAGGAATCATACCCTTCAGGCACCTCAAATTTCGGCAGCTTTGTCACGCCGAATTCTATTTCCACATTGCACCGCTGTGCAATCCGCTGGGTATTCTCCACTGCCTCCCAGGCATAGGGAAACAGCCCCTTCATCTCCTCCTCGCTCTTAACGTAGTACTGCCCGCCCTCATAGCGCATTCTGTCCTCATCGGACAGCTTCTTTCCGGTCTGAAGGCACAGAAGGATATCGTGAGGCTTCACGTCATCTGCATAGGTATAATGAACATCATTGGTGGCAACCAGCGGAATGTTCAGTTCTCTGCTGATCTTCAGCAGTTCGGTATTCACCATCCTCTGTTCCGGCAGACCGTGATCCTGCAGCTCCAGAAAATAATTGCCCTCTCCAAAGCAGTCTCTGTATTTGATCGCTGCCTTTTTTGCTTCCTCCGGCAGACCCTTCTGGATATACCTTGCCACCTCTCCGGCGAGGCAGGCAGACAGTGCAATAATCCCCTCATGGAATTCCCGAAGGATCTCCATATCCACACGGGGCTTGTAATAGTACCCCTCCGTAAAGCCTCTGCTGACGATCTTCATCAGGTTTGCATAACCGGTATCATTTTCCGCAAGCAGAACCAGATGGTAATATCTGTCCTCCCCGCCGGTCAGTTCCTTGTCAAACCTGGAGTTTGGTGCCACATAAACCTCACAGCCCAGGATCGGTCTAATCCCCTCTGCCTTGCATGCTTTATAAAAATCGATCACGCCATACATGACGCCGTGATCTGTGATAGCAGCACTGTCCATGCCGAGCTCCTTCACCCGCTTCACATATTCTTTTATCTTGTTGGAACCGTCTAGCAGACTGTATTCTGTGTGGACATGAAGATGTGCAAATGCCATGTGGGACCTCTTTCCTACTCAAAACATATTATTGTTTATTATAGCTTATTTTGTAAAAAAAGGATATGCCTTTCAGCATATCCTTCAAATTTCTGTCTTTTTAGGATTCCTTTTTCTCCTGATATGCCTTCAGCCGCTCGTTCATCAGCATTGCCTCATGCGCTTCCCGCTTCCATGTAGTGATACATACTACCACAAAAACGAATGCTATCACAATCAGCATACCGATGATCTGCAGCAGATTGTCTGCATAGAACCACCCAAACCAAAGCCCACAGCCAAGCACGATCAGATTCACCAGCAGATAGTGACCGGTATAGGCAAGCACCAGTTCCTTTTTGCTCAGTTCTCTGTCCGGATACAGCAGACACCATATACTACACAGAAAAGAAACAAACAGAATCTGCCATATAATACTTGTATCTAAAAGAGCATCTGCAAAGAATATCCTGATAAAAGACGCAGCACTAAACGAAACACAGGTCACGACACTGGTATAAACATACCAAAAATTTTTTAACTTTTTCATCCGTCTTTCCTCCTTTACAATCCAAGCTTTTCTTTCAGAGTCGGAACATATTGTCTGGATATGACCAGCCGCTCGCCGTTCTTCATCGTTGCCTCAAACCTTCCGTTGAATGCAGGGCTTAAATGACTGACCTTTGCCAGATTAATAATGTAGGATTTGGATATTCTGAAAAAGTCTGTTCCCCGGAATCGTTCTTCCAATTCGTAAAGTCTATACTTTGTCTCATAAACCTCTTTTTCAAGGTAAAGGAAAACCCGATTGTCCACCGCTTCAAAGTAGTAAATCTCCTTCGGCGCAATCTGCATAATATTTCCGTCTCTGACGGCGGTTATTTTTTCCTGCCCGGCTTTCAGCGCATAAACCAGCTTCAGAATATGTTCATCCAGCTGCCTGCAGCGGATTATGATCTCATCCTCTTCCCCATCTGCCCGATCCAAAATTGTTATTTTCATGCTTTTCCCTTATCTGTCCTTTCTTATCGGATGTGCTTATCTGTCACGGACCTTTCTCCTTTTACTGATCCAGGTTGCTGCTACAATTGCTATTATACCATAAGCCAGCAGAAAAATGATCTGGTATCCCAGTGTTATTTCGCTGCTGCCCGCCATGATCTCAACGCCCATCTCCTCCCGGAAGATATCCCCTGCCATTTCGGGCAGGCCCGCAAAGGTTTTCTCGATCGCATCCTTCGTCAGAACCACCCGCATCATGGCAGCTCCATGTAAAACCGGGAAGCATTTCATGACATTGCAGACACTTTCCGGAAGCTGTGACATAGGCAGATAGATTCCGCCGACAAAGCCTACCAGTGTTCCGACAATTGTCAGCATTCCCGACCACGCGCTGTCAGAGTGGATTGCCATTGCAAGGAGATAACCCAGCGCCGCATATACAAAGGCATTTAACATAATCATTCCGACTATCTTAAGCAGATCCGCTGCCGGAAGGAGCCCATGCCCCTGCAGTACCATGTATCCTTCCCCCACCGCAAGCGTCAGCACACACATTCCCACCGCAACAAGCCAGGCGGCAAACACATAGCCAAGTGCCAGCTTACTTCTCTTAACCGGTGCCGCATAAAAACTGGCAAGCCGTCCTCTGGTCTCATCCTGCACCATTCCCCCCAGCACCGTCAGGGTAACGGTCACCGTATTGACTACCAGAATCCCCGCAAGCGTCCACATCTGGATCAGATATTCCGCATTCTTCTGATCCTGCAGGGCATCCCTGTCTCCACCCATACTTTTCAGCATCTCTACCACATTTTTACTGTTCAGGCTCCCCAGAAAGATTACCATCAGCCCCAGCACGATCATCATGGACAATACTGAAAAAAATACAGCTGAACGATCCCTGACAAAAACCAGCACATTCCTTTTCACCAAATAAAAAATTTCCTTCATCTCTTTTTTCTCCTTTATGCCTCCAGCTTTTTTCCTGTCACATTTAGGAACACATCATCCATCGTACCCTGTATCATTTCAAAACCACCGATCAGGTCTCTCACCTTATAAAGAACAGGCAGTGCTGACAGGCTTTCCGGTACCACCGTCACCAGGCATTCCTCCTTTTCCCGGAAAGTCACCTGAAGCTCCTGAAGCTTCCTTCCAAGCTCTTCAGTCTTTCCTTCCTTTGGCAGGAGCTTCAGCTTATCCTTGGCATAAGTCTCCTTCAAGGCAAACGGTGTCCCGTACTCCTTCAGCCTTCCACCATCAATCACCGCAATATGAGAGGCTCTTGCCGCCTCCTCCATGTAATGAGTGGTCAGGAAAATCGTCATTTTTTCTTCCTTGCGAAGCCTTGCAAGACTTTCCCAGACTGCTTTTCTGGTTGCAGGGTCAAGTCCTGTGGTAGGCTCATCCAGAAACATAATCTCCGGTGTATTCACCAGTGCCCTTGCAATTTCGCAGCGTCTCTTCTGTCCTCCCGACAGCATTTTAAATTTTCTTCCATATACATTCTCAAGCTCCAGGATCTCACAAATCCTGGAAATATTTTCAGAAAGCTTTCTACTGTTTTTCTCATACAGTGCGCCCCGGATAAACAGGTTTTCCTTTACGGTAAGCCTTTCATCCAGGCAGTTGTTCTGATATACTACGCCGATCCGTCTCCTGATCTTTTCGTTTTCCTTTCCAACCTTGAAGCCGCAGATTTCCGCCTGCCCTGACGTTGGCTTTAACACTGTGCACAGCATGTTGATGGTGGTCGACTTTCCTGCGCCGTTTATGCCAAGGAAACCGAACAGTTCCCCTCTTTCCACCTGAAAGCTGATATCATCCACTGCTTTCACCGCACCAAAATACTTTTTTAATCCTTCTACCTGAATAATCGGTTCCACATTTGCCTCCATTCCGAAGCGTTTCCCCCGTCCCAGCTGTATTCGTCAGGTAAACGCTCCTTTTGCCTTGCTCTGCTTTGTGCCTTTTATAGCACAAAAAAGCAGCCAGCCGCAATATTGCCTGCGGTAAGCTGCTTATGTACCTTGCAAGTTACTTTTGATGAGGGTGAGTTGCATGAATCATCAAAAGACACCCGATCCACACCCCCGCCGTCCCCACTGCCGGAAGCATAAAAAGAACGTTCTGCTCATAAATGGCTTTCGCTGCCCAAAAGGAGGGCAGAATAGATGCAACATACTGTATGGGATGAGACATAAAATATGGTAAAAAGGCACCCAGAATCATCATCGTTGCCATCTTGGTGATTGCCATCCCCTCCAGTTTGTTGGAAGACAGTGTCACGATCAGCAGCTCAATGATACTTCCCTGCAGAGTTCCGGTAAGAGAAAGAAACAAGGTTTCCAAAACTGTCAGTTCCGTAAGATGAAAAAGAGGAAGCAGGACCAGTGTTACGACAAATGCGATTGCCGCAGGCAGGAAAACGCGCGAAGCCAGATATCCGCTTTTTCCCAGTCCCGTAACAATCAGATACTCATCTATGCGATCATCATGCTCCTCCAGCATTACCATGGCCGTGACAAAGCAAAACATAGTGGGCGCAATCATAGCGTAAAACAGATCAAATAATCCGTAAAAAGGCGTGAGGATTCTCGGCAGCTCCAACCACTTAGCAAGCTTATCCTCCAGGAGCGGCACCCCCAGCCTGATTATTATTCCCGCCAAAACAGGAGCTGCGCAGGCGGCAAACAGCATCATATCCCGTTTCACAAAGGACAGCATTTGCCAAAAGCTTTTGCAGATCGCTTTCATAGTTTTACACCTCCTGCACTTTCCCACATTTTTGAAACACATTTTTCAGCCAGATAAAACAAAAGGATGATCACAGCTCCAAGCAGCAAAATTCCTGCTGCCGTAAAGCTCCTTCCGGCAATCATATCCATACACACATTTGCCGAATAATTCCGAAGTTCTGTCGGCAAAAGCTGAAACAGATGCAAAACTGCCGGAACAAAACAGGCGATTTCCACCGGCACCGTAAATAAAATAAACTGGTTCAGGCTCGTAATTTTCGTTGCAAGAATCATTCCCAGCAGGGTAAACAGGATACCTGACAGCGCAGTGCCAAGCAGCACCTGTGGCAAATGGGGAAGTCCTGCCGCAAGAGCAAGTATTGCCGCCACGATCAAAGAAATCAAGCACAGGGAAGCTGTTTTGGAGATAACATATTCCATTGCATGAAGGGGAGCTGCCGCAAAGGCACAGGGCACTCTCTGACTTTTTTCAAGCAGAACGATCGCGCCCATGAAAAACAAACCCATTGCTGCCGGATCGGAAAAGATCAAAAGCGCCGCTGCGCTTCCGCGCCATGCCTGGGGTAATGCAAACAGTATCACTATGTAAAGAACCGTCAAAAGACCATACAAAAGATAAAATCCGTATTTTGCCTGAAATCTCATATCCCATAAAAACAGATGTCTCAGTCTCATAGCAATGTCCTCCCGGTGATTTCCATAAAAATATCATTTAATGTAGGTTCACTGCTGTGAATCGACTTAAGGCGGTTCTGTGCGATCAGCTTTTGCAGCACCTCATCACCGGAGAGCCTGTCAATGGGACAGCTGGCCGTATGTTCTCCATGGTCCATCCAGGTATAGGTGACCCTGGTCGCACCCTTTGACATGATCAGGTTATGCGGACTGTCAAGGGCATAAATTTTCCCATTCGCGATAAAGGCAACCCGATCACATAGTTCTGTGGCATCCTGCATATTGTGGGTAGTTAAAAGAATTGTCTTTTCCCTTTTTTTCTCCTCCAAAATCAAATCCTTCATCATCCGGTTATTGGCAGGATCAAGCCCGCTGGTCGGTTCATCCAGAAAAAGCAATGCCGGATCATGCAACAATGCCTTGATAAAGTTAAGTCTCGATTTCATTCCCTTTGAGAAATCCGCAACGCGCTTGTCGGCATCATTTTGAAGTCCTACCATTTCCAGCAGTTCTTCTATCGGGCGTCCGCTCTTTTCATAGAGGGAAGAGAAAAACTGTAAATTCTCTCTGGCTGACAGCTTTTCATACATTGTGGAAAATTCAAAATCCACACCAATATTTTCATAGAAACGGTTGGTGCGATGCCTGCATTCCGTTCCATTCACTATGGCAGAGCCCCGGTATCCCGGAAGCATGCCGAGGAGAATTTTCTGTAAAGTACTTTTGCCTGCACCCGATGGTCCTAAAAAACCAAAGATTTCCCCTTTTTCAACCGTAAAATTCATTGCTTCAATAAAAGGCTTTGTTGTGTAGCTGAAATACAGATCGTTTACCTGAATCATCTGATTCTCCTTTCAAATATTTGACCATTATTAATTAAATAGTCAATTTGTTTGTTTTTGAAAGTCCGGCTTTCGCCGGACTCTTATAAGAACTGTGTTACCAGACCGTAAATCAATGTTCGTAGTGCTTCATCAAACTGTTCTTCTCCGATTTCTTCCTTATGTAATGTAGAAAAATACAATGCACGAAAAGCGGCACTTACCGTCGCCGAATCCACATCCTCCCTAATCGGCAGCTGACTGAAAATCCTCTCCACCATACCGTCATCATGCCCCAGATGCTCCGCCATGACCTCCGGCGGAAGCTTGCGCGCCAACAGTTCAACCTCATCGGAATTCAGTATCTTCAATATAGGCATCTGCCCTGCCATACGAAAGAAGCCGAAAATAATATCTGTCAGCTGCTCTGCCGTAAGAGTCGCTGGATCCATCTGACTGACGGACTCATAAAGTCTTTTTTCGATCAGATCATGCTGCTCCAGAATAACCTCAAACAAAAGGAGTTCCTTGGATTGATAAAAGAGGTAAAAGGTTCCCTTGGGGATTTTCACCCTCCTTACGATTTCATCAACCGTTGTCCGCCGAATACCATACCTTGCCATACAATCGGCAGCTTCTTCTTTCAGTCTCTTCTTAATATATTCACGTTCCTGCTCCGAATAGCATTTCGGCAAAGGGCTCACCTCTTTTTGACTAAAATTGTTGATATAGTCATTATAATGGAGAAGGGAGCCCCTGTCAAGTTCTTGTTCTGTGGGACTCTGTCATCCACACAAAAAGCCGCCCTTACGGACGGCCTTTTGAAGCATAATATTCGGTGTCTGACTATTAATCCTATAAATACTTCTTCAAATCATCGATCTTGTCAAGCTTCTCCCAGGGAAGATCAAGATCGTTACGTCCGAAATGTCCGTAAGCAGCTGTCTGCTTGTAGATCGGACGACGAAGATCAAGCATCTTAATGATTCCTGCAGGACGAAGATCAAAGTTTTCTCTTACGATCTCAACCAGCTTTTCATCGGAAAGCTTACCTGTACCAAAGGTATCAACCATAATGGAGGTCGGCTGTGCTACACCGATTGCATAGGACAGCTGGATCTCGCACTTATCGGCAAGTCCTGCTGCCACAATATTCTTTGCAACATAGCGGGCTGCATAAGCTGCGGAACGGTCAACCTTTGTGCAGTCCTTTCCGGAGAAAGCACCGCCGCCGTGACGCGCATATCCGCCATAGGTGTCTACGATGATCTTACGTCCGGTAAGACCGGCATCTCCATGAGGTCCACCGATCACGAAACGTCCGGTAGGATTGATAAAGTATTTGGTATTCTCATCCAAAAGCTCCTTCGGAAGGATGGGATCAAATACATACTTTTTAATGTCTTTGTGAATCTGTTCCTGTGATACATCCTCATCATGCTGTGTGGAAAGTACGACTGCTTCCAGGCGGATGGGCTTTCCGTTTTCATCATACTCTACGGAAACCTGGCTCTTTCCATCGGGTCTTAAGTAAGGAAGGGTTCCGTCCTTACGAACCTTGGTAAGCTGACGTGCAAGCTTATGTGCCAAAGAAATGGAGTAAGGCATATACTCCTCGGTCTCATTGGTTGCATAACCAAACATCATTCCCTGGTCACCGGCACCGATCGCCTCAATCTCAGCATCAGACATCTTGTTTTCCTTTGCTTCCAAAGCTTTGTCAACGCCCATTGCAATATCTGCGGACTGCTCATCAATGGCAACAAGCACTGCGCAGGTATTTCCGTCAAAACCGTACTCGGACTTGGTATATCCGATTTCCTTAACTGTGTCACGGACAACCTTCTGAATGTCTACATAAGCATTCGTTGTAATCTCACCGGTTACCAGAACAAAACCTGTACAGGTTGCTGTTTCACAGGCAACACGGCTCATAGGATCTTTTTCCATGCATGCGTCAAGGATGGCATCAGAGATGGCATCGCAGACTTTGTCAGGGTGTCCTTCTGTTACGGATTCTGAAGTAAATAATCTTTTTTCCATTTTTTTCTCCTTTTTGCTGTGTTAATAAG
>SAMEA3663277__coassemble_307_pt1 | contig 15655 bp, 19 predicted proteins | sample SAMEA3663277__metabat2_high_PE_003 | metagenome-assembled genome bin SAMEA3663277 (sample SAMEA3663277) | pig gut metagenome | biome: pig gut; feature: pig-associated habitat; material: faeces | place: China | collected 2013 | reverse complement strand
GTTGCAAAATGATAATAAAAATAATAAAATAAATACATTTAATAGGATTTACCATCAATATTAAGATTGCGCTAGGAATTGCACCAAGATATGGTCCAAAAAAAGGAATTACATTCGTCACTCCGACAATTACACTGACAAGCAACGCATAGGGGGTTTCCATAATACTGGTACCTGCAAAGCAGATACATCCAATAATAAATGAATCCAGTATTTTTCCACTGATGAATCCAATAAAGGTATCGCTGGTAAAACGAACATCTTTGATTAATTGATTTGCTGTATTGGTGTTCATAAGTGCAAACACAAGCTTCTTTCCCTGTGCAGCAAAACTCTCTTTATTATACATAACATAAATGGATATAATAAAACCAATAATAAAATTCCATAATGCTTTTAAGAGACTAATCATGCTTAGTGATACCTGTCTTAAAATAACCTCCATTTGCGGGATTATACTGTGATTCAAAAAATCCGTGATTTTCTCAGAATATTCATCAAAAAGGCGAAACACAACTCTTTCAATATCAGGATTGTCATCCAAAAATTTAGCTGACCATTTTGTAAGATTTTGGATATAGTAGGGGAATTGATAGGAAATACTTCTGACACTCTTAATTATATTGGGGATAAGAATGGAAAAGAATCCATAAATCAAAATTACAACAATTAAAATGGTAAGTAAGATGGAAAAGACACGCATATGTTTTTTCGAATTGGAGTTGATCTCTCCACCCTTCTTTACCTTTAGGAGGATCGGTCTAAGCAGACTGTTTTCAATTGTATTTACCAGAGGAGTCAGCAAATACGCAATAATGATACCATATAATACTGGACTGATAATCCTGGATATTTCATTGATCTGTACAGAAAATCGATCACCGTGGAAAACAAGATAATAAAAACAAATAGATGCAGCAATTACAAGAAATGCTGTGATGCCAATCTTTAAATATTTTCTGTCAATATGAAATTTCATAAATTGCTACAGGGTAGTCCCCTTCCTCCTTAAAGAATTTGAAACTAATTACATATTTAGTATATCATTTTTTTTGAAAAGATACTATGGCTTAATCACGAAATATGGTAGAATAAATTGAATTTTAACGGAGGTATCAAAAGGTGAAATTACAACAGGTGCTTAGCCACATCCGCAAGGCTGTTGACGACTACAACATGATATCGGACGGTGATCGGATTGCTGTTGGTATTTCAGGAGGAAAGGACAGTCTTACTCTTCTATATGGTCTCCATGCCCTTATGCGCTTTTATCCAAGCCATTTTTCCATACATGCTGTAAGTGTTGACCTTGGTTTTGATAATTTAAATCTTGATAAAATCAAAGAGCTCTGTGCCGAACTGAAGATTCCATATACGATTATAAAAACAGATATTGCAAATATTATCTTTAATGAAAGAAAAGAATCTAATCCTTGTTCTTTATGCGCAAAAATGAGAAAAGGTGCTCTTAATGAAGCAATAAAAGCTATCGGTTGTAACAAAGTCGCTTATGCTCATCACAAAGACGATATTGTCGAAACAATGCTGATGTCACTGATTTTTGAAGGTAGATTTCATACCTTCTCTCCTGTTACCTATCTGGATCGAATGGATCTTACTGTCATCAGACCACTGATGTATATGAATGAAGTTGATGTGATTGGTTTTGTGAATAAGTATGAAATTCCCGTAGTAAAAAGCCCCTGTCCTGCAGATGGATACACGAAGCGGGAATATGTCAAAGAAATGTTAAAAAAGTTAAATCAGGAAAACCCTGGTGTCAAAGAACGAATGTTTACCGCAATTCAAAATGGTAATCTGAAAGGCTGGTGTAGACAAGATGGAAAACAGTAAGAATTATCATGATGAACAGAATAATCTGAATACATTAAAAATGCGTGAAGTTGTTGCGACGCTTCCATCCTTTTGTAAGCAGTTCTTTCGTGGCATACAGGAATATACCTCTTCCAGGACCAGACTTGCATATGCCTACGATCTTCGTGTATTTTTCGAATTTATACACAACCATAACAGTGTGCTTGCCAAAATGGAAATCACAGATTTTCCCCTCTCTGTACTTGATCAAATTGGCAGAGAGGATATTGAAGAATACTTAGATTATATCACTTATTACATCAAGGACGGAAAGGAATACACTAATAATGAGCGTGGAAAGAAAAGAAAGCTTTCCGCTTTGAAGAGCTTCTATAACTATTATTTCTGTGCAGAACTGATCAGCACAAATCCTGCCGCCCTTGTACCGCTTCCTAAACTTCATGAAAAGGAAATTATCCGTTTAGATGCAGATGAGGTTGCCATCCTGCTTGATCAGGTTGAAGAGGGAGAAAACTTAACTAAAAACCAGTTAAAGTATCATAATAAGACAAAAGTCCGTGATGTAGCTCTTCTTACGCTTTTACTGGGAACTGGAATTCGGGTATCGGAATGTGTTGGTCTTGATATTAAGGATGTTGATTTTAAGAATAATGGAATTAAAATAAGAAGAAAAGGCGGCTATGAAACCGTTGTTTATTTTGGTGATGAGGTTGCGGATGCACTTCATGATTATCTGGAAAAGAGATATCATATTGTTCCTCTTGAAGGCCATGAAGATGCATTATTTCTCTCTATGCAAAATAGGCGCATCACCGTCCGCGCTGTTGAAAATCTGGTAAAAAAATATGCTTCTAATGTGACCGGCTTAAAGAAAATAACGCCTCATAAACTTCGCAGCACTTATGGCACCGCTCTCTATCAGGAAACCGGTGATATTTACCTTGTCGCTGATGTTCTTGGACATAAAGATGTAAATACCACCCGAAAGCATTATGCAGCGCTTGAGGACAGTCGAAGACGTATGGCGGCGAAAGCGGTACAGTTACGCGAAAAGCCAACCAATTAAGAGTTAAATTCCGGGCTGTAGTACGGAAGAATAATGTGCTGTCCTGCAGTGATATTTTCATCCTTCAGAGCATTCATATTAACTACTTCATCAATGTACTCCTGGCGATTGCTATAATGATTTTCTTCACCGTAAAGTCCGGCATATTCCCAGAGGGTATCTCCCTCTTCGACAACGATGCTTTTATAATATTTATACAAAATTTCTTCATCACTGTTCTGTGCTTTTGTGCCGAAACCGAAAAAGGCAAGTGAAAAGCTGACTACCAGCACAATCGCAAGTACTCCCATAATTATATGTCTTCTTAGTTCACGCTGTCTTCTGATACGATTATTTCTGATTCTTCTTTCACTTGTTCTTGCATTCATCACTTACTCCTCCTCTTCGCTTCTTCTTTAATTTATATTTCTATTGTCAATCTAATAATCCTATAATTGTTGGGAAAGAACACATGTTGCAAACATTTGTTCTTTTTTCTTGATTATACAGAACAAACATTCGTTTGTCAATGCTTTCATCGCAATTAATCGAACAAATATTTGGAATATATGTTTGCTTTTTACAATTTATTATGCTATAATTATCAAAAATAACAGTTATATCTCAAAATGCAGTATTTCTATTTTTGTAATGTCATTTTCGATTTAAGGGAGGAATTTCATGGGCTACGGAAAAATCAGCAGCAAGCAGCAGGAAATTTTAGATTACATTAAGGATGAAATATTAAAAAGAGGCTATCCGCCTGCCGTAAGAGAAATCTGTGAAGCAGTTAATCTGAAATCCACTTCTTCAGTCCACTCTCACTTAGAAACACTTGAAAAGAACGGATACATAAGAAGAGACCCAACCAAACCTCGTGCCATTGAGATCTGTGATGATAATTTTCAAATGGTTCGCACCGAGATGGTAAGCCTTCCTGTCGTGGGACGTGTTGCCGCCGGAACTCCTATACTTGCTGAGGAAAATGTTGAAAGCTATTTCCCGGTACCTGCGGAAATGGTTCCTCATGGTGAATCCTTTATTTTAAATGTAAAAGGTGATTCTATGATCAATGCCGGAATCTTCAGCGGAGATCAAATTTTTGTGAATGTGTGTAATACAGCCAGAAATGGTGATATGGTTGTGGCTCTGATTGATGACTCTGCCACTGTCAAAACTTTTTATAAAGAGGATGGGCATATACGACTTCAACCTGAAAATGACACGATGGATCCGATTATCGTGGATGACTGCCAGATTCTTGGTAAGGTTTTTGGGGTATTCAGAATATTTCATTAATTAGTATTCATTATTTATATCAAATATAAAACCCTTAGACTTGTGTATATAAATCTAAGGGTTTTTCTTCATCTTCTATTTAAAACGAACGTTCATGTATGAAATGATTTCTTCCACACATCTGTTATAGCCCAATTTGGAACTGTCAAGACACAGATCATAATTTCTGGCGTCTGTCCACTCTCTCCCGGTATAATACTTATAGTAATCCGCCCTGTGTTTGTCAGTCTTCAAAATGAATCTTTCAAGCTCTTTAGAAGGCATGCTGTGCTTCTTGGCTGCCTGCTCCATACAGTATTCGTGTGGGGCATGAATGAATACACTCAGTACATTATCATAATCTTTTAGGATAAAATCCGCGCATCGTCCCACAATGACACAGGATTCCTGCTCTGCAAGTTCTTTTATGATCTTAGCCTGATAATTAAAAAGATTTTGGGTAGAAACGAAATCGTCACTTTCCGGGGAAATCAATTCTCCGTGATAAACCCGATGTGCAATCTTAAACAGATTCGTATTTTTCAATTTCTCATCTGTATTTGCAAACAGGGATTCATTAATTCCACTGTCTTCAGAAGCAAGCTTCATCAGTTCCTTGTCATAGTAGTGGATGTCTAAACGCTTTGCAAGCATTTCACCTACTGTTCTTCCACCGCTTCCGTATTGCCTTGCAATGGTAATCACAACTTTTTCTTTCATTTGCATAACCCCCAACTATTTTATTCGCCTAAATATGCTTTTTTGATGGAATCATTATTCAGTAAATCCTCAGATCTTCCTTCAAGTACGATTTTCCCGGTCTCAAGAACATAGCCTCTGTCTGAAATAGACAATGCTTTTTTCGCATTCTGCTCAACCAGTAGCACGGTAGTTCCACTGGCACTTACCTCTTTTATGATATCAAATATTTCATTTACAAAAATAGGGGAAAGTCCCATGGATGGCTCATCCATAAGGATAATTCTTGGATGAGACATCAATGCTCTTCCCATTGCAAGCATCTGCTGTTCACCACCGCTGAGCGTACCGGCCAGCTGATTCTTTCTTTCCTCAAGCCTGGGGAAACGTTTATAAACCGTCTTTAAGGTTTCCTCTATCTCCTGTTTATCCTTCCTTGTATAAGCTCCCATCCTAAGATTCTGATAAACAGATAAATTGGCAAATACACGTCTGCCTTCCGGCACATGTGCCATTCCCATGGAAACAATCTTATGTGCAGGTGTTTTGGTAATATCCTTACCATCAAAGAAGACTGATCCTTTCTTCGCTTCCAATAGCCCTGTGACAGTGTGTAGAATCGTTGTCTTTCCTGCTCCGTTTGCCCCAATAAGTGCAATAACCTCCCCTTCATTTACCTGGAAGGATACACCTTTAATAGCTTGTATCATCCCATAAAAAACCTCTAAATCCTTTATTTCAAGCAATGCCATAGCTTATCCCTCCACCTTCTATTCTCCTAAATACGCTGTGATTACCTGCGGATCATTGAGAACTTTACTGGTCTGTCCCTGTGCCAATATCCGACCAAAATTCAAAACGGTCAATTCCTCACAGATACCGGAAACAAGCTTCATATCATGCTCAATCAGAAGAATTGTCATATCAAAATTGTCTCTCACAAAGCGAATGGTATCCATAAGCTCCATCGTTTCATTCGGATTCATACCTGCCGCCGGTTCATCAAGCAAAAGGAGTTTTGGTTCTGTGGCTAGTGCTCTGGCAATTTCCAGTTTACGCTGCTTTCCGTAAGGAAGATTTGCCGCGAGGAAGTCTGCCTCACCATCCAGTTCAAATACTTTTAAAAGCTCCATTGCCTTTTCATTCATTGCCTTTTCCATTTTATAATATTTAGGCAACCTTAAAATACCTTCAAAAGTAGAATAATGATAATGATTATGAAGGCCAACTTTAACATTATCAAGAACCGATAAATCCTTAAATAATCTGATGTTCTGAAAGGTTCTTGCAATTCCCGCTTTATTAATTTCAATTGTTTTCAGTCCGGTAATATTTTCCCCATCCAGTGTAATAATTCCCTCATCAGGCTTATATACGCCTGTAAGAAGGTTAAATACTGTGGTTTTTCCTGCGCCATTCGGACCGATCAGTCCATATAGCTGTCCCTTTTTGATAGATATCTCGAAATCATCTACCGCCCGTAATCCTCCAAAGGAAATGCCTAAATTCTTAACCTCCAATAATGCTGCCATATTACTGCACCTCCTTAGACCTGCCAATCAGACATTTAACAGAAAACCGCTTTCGAAGTTCAATCAGTTTCGGACTCCAGTTAAAAAGCATCATGACAATTAATACAATTGCATAGATGAGCATTCGATAGTTACTCAAGCCTCTAAGAAGTTCAGGAAGTAGCGTCAGCACTACAGCTGCAATGATGGAACCTCTAATATTCCCTATACCGCCAAGAACTACAAATACAAGAATCATGATAGACATGTTATAGCCAAAGTTCTTAGGTGTTGCCATAAGGCTGTTCAGATTATGGGAATAGAGAACGCCAGCCACACCGGCAAGCGCCGCGGATATGGAAAAAGCCATCAATTTATATTTTGTAATATTGATTCCAATTGATTCCGCTGCAATCAAATTATCTCTGATTGACATGATTGCTCTTCCATCTCTGGAGTGGATCAGGTTTAATACTATGAACAATGTGATCAGGATCAATATCACTCCAATTGTAAAATTGGAATCCTTTGGTGTGCCTGTAATGCCCTGGGCTCCGTTGATGATCACATCACCATCCGTCTCAAGTCCTAAGGATATAGAATCCTTCATGGAAAAATGAAATCCTCTGCTATCCTTTCCAATGTATAATACATTGACAATATTCTTGATGATTTCACCAAAAGCCAAGGTTACGATTGCCAGATAATCGCCTCTTAGACGCAGGACCGGCATACCAATCAGGAAACCGATTACTCCTGCACATACTGCCCCAATAATCAGTGCAAGAATAAAGCGAATCAAATCTATCGTAATCACATTCTCCATACATCTTGAGAAAAATGCTCCGGTAAATGCACCAACACACATAAATCCCGCATGCCCCAGACTAAGCTCACCCAGAATACCCACTGTCAGATTTAAGGATACAGCTAAAATCACATAAACGCACAGCGGGACAAGCAATCCCTGCATCAGGCTGGAAAGGCTTCCGGCACTGATCAGAATCTGGATCACAATATAAGCAACGATTACTATGCCATATGTAATGATATTATCTTTTACATTTTTACTTATGTTCCGTTTTTTCACTTCTGTTTCCTCCTTATACCTTCTCCTGAATCTTCTTACCAAGAATACCTGTAGGCTTAACCAGAAGGACAATAATCAGAACCATAAATACAATTGCATCCGCCATCTGCGAAGAAATGTATGCTTTGCTCAATATTTCAATGATCCCAAGCACAATTCCTCCGATCAATGCACCGGGAATGGAACCTATCCCTCCAAATACTGCTGCAACAAAAGCCTTAATACCGGGCATGGAACCTGTATACGGAGTCAGTGAAGGATATGCTGAACAAAGCAGCATACCTGCAATTGCCGCAAGCGCTGATCCTATTGCAAAGGTAAGGGAAATGGTTGCATTCACATTAATTCCCATGAGCTGCGCAGCCCCTTTATCCTCTGAAACTGCAAGCATTGCTTGACCGGCTTTTGTTTTATTTACAAAGAGTGTCAAACCGATCATAATCACAATACAGGAAATGATTGTCACGATCGTTTCTCCTGAAATAATAATCTGTTCATCTGCTAACTTAATGGCAGGAATTGTCACAACAGAGGTAAATGCCTTTGTATTTGCGCCAAAAATGAGTAAAGCAAGGTTCTGAAGCAGATAGCTTACACCAATAGCCGTAATTAAAACTGCCAGCGAAGAAGCAGCCTGCCGCAGCGGTCTGTATGCAATATACTCAATGGTGATTCCAAGCAGTGTACACAGTATTACTGCAAGAAGTATTCCAAGTGCCGGTGGAAGCCCCTGCATGCTCACCGCAAAGAATATGGTAAAGCCACCTACCATGATGACATCGCCATGCGCAAAATTCAGCATTTTGGCAATTCCATATACCATGGTATAGCCAAGTGCTATAATGGCATATACACTTCCAAGACTGATACCGTTAATCAAATAGGATATAAAACTCATAAGAACACCTCTGTAAAAAAATTATTCTATTAAGTATATCAGATAAACACAGGGAATGGCAAGCTATAAAACATGACAGGAAAGCCTTTAAAGCAAAAAGAGGGTTGCATTTGCAACCCTCTTTGGCTACACGTTTCATTACTGAATCAGTGAATAATTACCGTTAATAATCTGCATTGCCTTAGGTGCTTTATTAACTGCACCATCCTCATCCCATGACATTGCCTCACCGGTAAGTCCATCTACAGAAATTTCAGCCATAGCTGCTTTCATCTTGTCGCAGATATCAGAAACACTGTCAGCAGGTGTTACGCCACTCTTTTCTACTGCAGCTTTAATAATATAGACTGCATCATATGCATCTGCTGCAAACTGGTTAGGTGTTTCACCATAGGCTGCTTCATATGCACTTACAAAGGATTTCGTTGCATCATCCTGTGCGTCAGCTGCAAAAGGAGTTAAAAGCATTACACCCTCTGCTAAAGATGCATCAAAGTTTTCCACATTCAGAATACCATCAAGACCATCACAGCCGAAAAACTTGGGTGTATATCCCATAGAATTTGCCTGGGTTAAAATCAAAGATGCTTCTGTATAATAAATAGGGAGGAATACCAGTTCTGCACCGGCATCCTTTGCTTTCTGAAGCTGTACAGAAAAATCAGTCTTGTTATCAGCGGTAAATGCCTCTGCTGATACGATTTCAAAGGACTGGTTAGCTGCCTCTGCCGCAAATTTTTCATAAATACCTGAGGAATATACATCAGAGCTGTCATAGATCACTGCAACCTTAGACGCTACTGCATTCTCGCCAATGTACTGAGCCGTAGCAATACCCTGGTTAGGATCTGTAAAGCATACCTGATATACATTGTCATTTCCCTTAATACAGTCTACAGAAGATCCTGAAGGGGTAATCTGGAACATATTGTCATTTGCAGATTCTGCTGCAACCGCAATACAACATCCACTTGTTGTAGTACCAACCAGCATCTGCATACCCCAGTCTTTTAATGTATTATAGGCATTAACAGACTTTTCATTGTCACACTCATCATCCTGGAAATTGTATTCAATCTGATATCCATTGATGCCGCCTGCAGCATTGATCTCCTTGATTGCAAGTTCTGCTCCGTTCTTTACAGCAAGACCATAAACAGCTGCACCACCTGTAGAGGGACCAATTGCACCAATCTTAAATCCTTCACCGGCAACTGAAGTTTCAACTGCTTCGGATTCTGATGTTTCTCCCTCAGCAGCTGTTTCAGCGGAGCCACCACAGCCTGCAAGTAAAGCCATAGTCATCGCTGCAACGAGCGTAAGGCTCATTACTTTCTTAAACTTTTTCATAATATTTCCTCCTTCAAAATTAATTTTAATTAATTTTAAGTAATAATACCGTAAAATTTATTTATTGTCAACTTTCATATTGAACACTTTCCTCTTACATTTTCACTCCTTGTTTGTATATTTTTTCACATACAGGAAAAAATAAAATCTGACAATCTAAATTCATTGTCAATTTTAATATGGAGGTGTACCAAATGAATAATAAATGTCTTGATTGTATTGCACTTACTATTGCAATCATCGGTGCTGTCAACTGGGGATTGATCGGTTTCTTTTCCTTTGATCTTGTAGCTTTTATTTTCGGAGAGATGTCCTGGCTCTCCAGAATCATCTATGCCATTGTAGGTATTTGTGGGCTCTATCTGATAACATTTTATATGTATGCAGGCGGAGCAGAAAAGACAAGGGATTAACCCTTGTCTTTTCTACTTTCAGCATCATTTTGTTTATTTGAGGGAATCCGGTTCAATCATCTTTCCGTCTCTCCAGATTCGTTCAAGGTCATAAAATAATCTGTTCTCCTTATCAAAAATATGAATAATAATATCCCCGAAATCGAGCAATACCCAGTTTGCATGATCATATCCTTCCATCTGTCTTAAAGGATATCCCTCTCTTCCCAGCTTCTCTTCCACTTCATCTGCAAGTGCCTGTATCTGACTGGTATTCGTACCGTTTGCAATGATAAAATAATCTGCCAGAACGGAAACCTGGCTGATATCGATTACTCTGATATCCTCTGCCTTCTTGTCTTCCAACGCACGAATGGCAACTCCGGCCATCCTTTTTACTGTCTCTGCAACAATATCTTCCATCTGCAATCATTCCTTTCCCTGATAAAATTCATAAGTTTTCTGTGTCATAGGATCAATCGGACTGTCTATGCTGTTTAAATACTTCAAAGTATCCCCCAAAATCTGTAAAAGCGCTTTATCCAGATCCTGAAAAGCCATCCTTCGGACCTGTGTCAGATTAGGCGCCTGTTTCCGCCCCGGTTCAATATAGTCGGCAATATAGATAATCTTTTCAAGCTGGGACATACCAGGTCTTCCTGTCGTATGATTTAAGATAGCATTGATAATATCCTGGTCATGAATGCAAAACTGTTTCATTGCAAGATAGCTTCCAACCTTCGCATGAAGCAGAAACGGATTCTTTTTCTCTACATCATTCACCGGAATATGATGTTTTTCACAAATGAGCAGCTTCTTTTCATTGCTCATACACTTCGCGCAATCATGTAAAAGTCCGGCGGTCTGTGCTTTATTAATGTCTACTTCATAGCACATCGCCAGTGCCGCTGCAGTATATGCTACCCCCAGGGTATGCTCAAATCTCTTTGGATCCAACGTTTTTTCCATTTTTTTTCGAATTTTTTTGATGTCTACAGTCTTCACGCGGTTTTCTCCCTATTCGTTATTTTGGTAAAGGTGGTTTTCCAAAATATAACTCCATACCTTCTCCGGCAACATATATCGTACAGATCTTCCCTTCCCAAGTCTCTGTCTGATTTCGGAGGAAGAAAGATCCATAAACCTTGCCGGAAGAATTTTAATTTCTGCCTTATATTCCTGCATGAGATGGGTGGCAATCATCTTGATTTTTTCTTCGTTTCCTGTCCCACGTACCGCCGCTGCAATCACAGCATTTTGAAAAATCAATTCCGGTTTTTTCCAGCACTCCATCATTAGGAGACTATCCGCTCCAAGGATAAAATAATAGATGTTTCGGGGATTCTTTTCCTTCAATTCCATTAAGGTATCACAAGTATAGGTCGGTCCCTTTCTTTCCAGCTCCATTGTTGATAAAGAAAAGTCAGGATGACCTTCAATTGCAAGCTTTATCATATCCGCCCTGATCTGTCCGTCAAGAATCGCATTCTGATTCTTCATATAAGGATTTCCGCTTGGCAGAAACAATACCTCATCAAGCATCAGTTCTTCCCGTGCCTGCTCTGCAAGAAGAAGATGTCCATAATGGATGGGATTGAAAGTTCCTCCCATAATTCCGATCTTTTTCCCCATGATCACCACCTGTCCCCTCTTTATCTTGGAAGCTCTATTTTCTTGTGATCTTTACTTTCCTTGTATAAAACAATCTTCTTTCCGATAACCTGTACTACCTGTGACCCCGTCCTTTCCGCAAGTGCGGCTGCCATCATTTTCGGATCATCCATACAATTCTTGAGAACGGCAATCTTGATCAGTTCCCTCGTATTAAAAGCCTCTCTCACCGCTTCTGTCACCTCGGGTGTCAGACAGGATTTCCCAATCTGGAAAACGGGCTCTATATTCATCGCCAGTCCTTTTAAATATGAACGCTGTTTGCTTGTCATATGCGCCTCCTATTTATAGTAATTAAAGGATAATCCGTACATTCTGACGGTATCTCCCTCCTGAATCCCAAGTTCCTCAAGCTGCTCCAATATGCCGTTCAGTTTCAGGAAGTTTTGGAAAAAGGTAAAGCCCTTTTCCGACTCCAGATTGGTATATCCCAGCATCTTTTCAATTCTCGGTCCCTCAACAACATATTCGTTTGCTTCTTCATCATACGTAACCGTAAAAGGATCATCAGCCCCACCAAGCATATATTCCGGGAAGAATTCCTGCTCAAAGACGACCGGCTTATCATCCGTCTTGTCCAACATCTCTCTCACATAATAAAGTAGCTCACGAATTCCTTTCCCGCTTATGGCTGAGATGGGATACACGCGGATACCTTTGGGTTCAAATTCGTCCTTCAACTTTTGAACCGGATCTTCATCTCCAAAAATCATATCTGTTTTATTGGCAGCAATCACCTGTGGTCTCTTCGCGATCTCCGGATTATACGTTTCCAATTCTTTGTTGATAGCATAAATATCCTGAATTGGGTCACGTCCTTCCGTGGAAGCAGCATCCACAATGTGAATAATGACCTTAGTTCTCTCAATGTGGCGTAGAAATTCAAAGCCTAGCCCAACGCCCTCCGATGCCCCTTCGATCAGACCCGGAATATCCGCAATGACAAAGCCTTTCGCATCTTCAAGGTCTACCACTCCAAGATGTGGGTTTAAGGTTGTGAAATGATAATTTGCAATCTTTGGTCTTGCATTAGATACCTTTGTCAGGAACGTGGATTTCCCTACATTTGGAAATCCTACAAGCCCGACATCTGCAATCACCTTAAGCTCCATCTGAAGTTCAAGCTCTTTTGCAGGCTGTCCGGGCTGGGCATATTTCGGCACCTGCATGGTGCTGGTTGCATAGTGCTGGTTTCCGTTGCCGCCACGACCACCGGTAAGAAGAACAAAGCGCCTGTTCTCCCCTGACATATCTGTAATGATCTTTCCACTTTCCGCTTCTTTAATGACTGTACCTTCCGGTACCTTCAAAATAATATCCGCACCGTTTTTGCCACGACAGTTCCTTTTGCCGCCGTTTTCTCCATCCTCCGCATGGTATTTGCGGACATGACGATAATCCGTAAGGGTATTCAAGCCGTCATCCACTTGTAGGATCACGCTTCCGCCGTTACCGCCGTCTCCACCATCCGGTCCTCCGTTTGGTACGTATTTTTCACGTCGAAAGGAGATATGACCATCGCCACCCTTTCCACTTCTCACATATATTCTAGCCCTGTCTGCAAACATGTCTTATTCCTTCCTAAAATATAAAAAAGTCTGCATGCATGTAATCTGAATTTTTAAAAAGGCTTCAAACAAAAAAATGTTTGAAGCCTTAACAAGTTCGTACTATTTCTCTACAGGATACACGGAAGCACGCTTTTTGTCTCTTCCCACTCTTTCGAATTTAAGTACACCGTCAACCATAGCAAACAATGTGTCATCACCACCACGACCTACGTTGATGCCGGGATGAATCTTGGTTCCACGCTGTCTGTATAAAATATTTCCTGCTTTTACGAATTGTCCGTCAGCTCTTTTTGCGCCCAGTCTCTTGGACTCGGAATCTCTACCGTTCTTGGTAGAACCAACACCCTTTTTATGAGCGAAAAATTGAAGGTTCAGCTTTAACATGATTTACACCTCCTTGAATTTGAGTTTTAAATACTTTTTGCCGTATTCTGCTACGACATTCTGTAATCCAAGAATCATGGAATCAAGGAGAAGCTTTCCGCCTTCATCCGGTTCACTTAATAACCGGAATTTGATCAATCCGCTCTCCTCCTCACTATGAACCTCAAGTTGCGTCCTCGTGAGTCTGTCAAGTGAATTAATCGTATTGATGACAAGCATTGATATCGCACTACAGACGATATCCTCGCCGGCCTGTGCAAATCCTGCATGTCCACTGCAGATCACTTCCTTATATTTCCCATTTTTGGATTTTATAATCGTAACGGTTGTCATATCAAACCTTTTGCATACTAAGCGTTGATCTTATCAATCTTAACCTGTGTGTATGCTTGTCTATGACCATTTTTCTTATGATAACCGGTTTTTCTCTTATACTTGTAAACGATAACCTTACGGTATCTGCCCTGTTCCATAACAGTTGCAGTTACACTGGCACCCTTTACATCACCGGCAACCTTAAGTTCCTTGTCACTCACAGCGACAACCTGGTCAAATGTTACAGTAGCTCCGGGTTCTACATCAAGTTTTTCAACCTTGATCACATCACCTTCGGAAACCTTATACTGCTTTCCACCTGTTGCAATGATTGCGTACATATGGCACCTCCTATACTAACCAGCCGAAACTGATTTTACTCGCTAACTTTGGTGGCGCTAAAATGAGCGCACTTCGACCTCGTTATGCGGCATACTCATAAACTATAACATCACGAAGAATTCCTGTCAAGTAATTTTCTTCCAAATCTTTTATTCCTTATTTCCCTTCAGCAGCTCCATCAGTGGTCTTGAAACCTTCTTGCGTGTGATTTCCACAATTCCAAGGGCAGTCATATCCACCAGTCTTGTTCTTATACTGTCTTCCTTTAGACAGGCCTCCAGACAGGTAAGAAGCTTTTGCCGATCCTCCTTGGCATCCATATTGATAAAATCAACCATAATCATACCGGAATAATTTCGGAGCCGAAGCTGTCTTGCAATTTCTTTTGCCGCCTCCAGGTTGATCTTCAGATAGAGATTTTTCCTTCCGGCATTCTTTTCATTACTTCCTTTCCCCGAATTTACATCAATCACGACCATTGCCTCTGTCGGCTCAATGACAAGATAACCGCCGGATGGCAGCCAGACCTTCTTGTCAAGTGCCTGTTTTAAGTGTGTCTCTATGCTGTATAATGCGGACAAGGAAAGCATATTGTCCTGATACAATCTGGGGGCCTTATTATCGTACTCCTTCAGTTGCTCAAACACCTCCGGGATATCCGTAACAATTTCCTCATAGGAAGTCACCGGAATATCCTTCAGAAGGGAAATATATTCCGGCTGTGCGCGATACAGGCAGCTGTAAAGAGTCCTATACCTGCATTTCTCCGTAAGCTCGTCAAAAAAAGCTGCAAATTCTCTCATTTCTTCCATAACAGGAGCGAAATCAGTAAGTTCCCCCGCATTGGTTCTGATGACAAATCCATACTTTTTACGGTTTGGAAAATCATTTGCTTTCATAGCTTCCTTCAAGTCCTTGCGCTTCTCTTCCGTAAGCTTTTTGGAATAACTCACTCCATGGTCTTCCGGTTTACAAACACAGTATTGTCCAGTCAAGGAAAGTCGCAAAGTTGCTGTCGGAAGTTTTGTCTTTAAGGCAGGCGTGATGATCTGAACTACAAGCTCGTCTCCCTGCAGGAGTCTGCCGTCATACTCACGGTTCAAAAGTAGAGGCGCTATGTCATCCTCAATAGGAAGAAATACCTTCTTTTCATGATCGATCGCCACAAAGGCTGCCCGAATGCCTTCCGCGATCTCCTGAACGCGTCCTACATAAATATTCCCGACCACACTTTCCTTTTCGGGTAGTGGCGCCACCTGAATGGTGAGTGGTT
>SAMEA3663277__coassemble_276_pt1 | contig 16549 bp, 12 predicted proteins | sample SAMEA3663277__metabat2_high_PE_003 | metagenome-assembled genome bin SAMEA3663277 (sample SAMEA3663277) | pig gut metagenome | biome: pig gut; feature: pig-associated habitat; material: faeces | place: China | collected 2013 | reverse complement strand
TGAGTTTCATCCGGCCGGTGCAATAAGCATTTGTACTGGCTGTTTCTGCCAAATCCAACGAAATCGCTTATAAGGCTTACCGTGCAGGGAATCATGCTTTTGACAGCTGTGTAAAGACTTCTTTATGGCATTCTGCGCAGCTTTAACGCTCACGTCTGTACATGATCAGTGCCTCACGGCAGGGATAGCACCCCATTTCGTAATAGCCCTTTGTAGTCCGGTTGAGACGTTCCATGGTAACGGAACGGTTTGCCTTTTTAGGACAGTCATATAGAAACCGGATCTCGTCTGTTTGATATTCCTCGTCAAATTCCGGATCATCCTCCTCCTCGTAATAGGGATCAAAGAGCAGGATTCTGTCTTCTGCAGTACCGGTAAGAAGAACGTAATGGGGTACCTCCAGAAAAAGCCGAAGCAGTACGACACCACCCTTTTCAAGTGCGGAAGTAATCCGGCTTCCAGGTTCAATAACGACCTCTTCACCTGTAAAAAATTCACAGTAAAGAGGAAACCTTTTGACTTCGGAAAAGTGATTAAGCCAGCTGGTAATGTAATTCATGGCGGCCGGTGAGGTGCCGCGTTTGCAGATCTCTCCGGCTTCATTATAAGAGTCCATGCAGTAAAGCATGATAAACTTAACCATATCGGGATAGATTTCTTCCCGGTCAAACAGGTAGCGGATTCCGTTCAGTAACGTGACAGGACCGCAATCATATTCAGATGTCTGGTAGTTTAATAAGTTTTTCATTTCGTAATCATCCCCATTGTGTAAATACCCCAGGTGTATGCGGCCGAAAGCATGCAAAGTGATTGTAATATACTCCCCTGCATAGCTATTTGTCAAGATAGTAGAAGTAGAGCCTGCTATAGGAATTGTCTATAACCAGTGGTATCTTTTTCATATTAACACCTTTTGATCAGTCATTGCTATACTTAAGGGCATAGAGACAGAAAATAATAAGCAGAAAAGACGATCATAACAGAAGAAAAAGGAGGAGAAAAAGCTATGGCATATACAGTTGAGACGAAATGTCTTCATCAGGAGGCTTCCGATAACATTGAAAAGGCATATGGGGCAATCAGCTTTCCCATTTACCAGACAGCAACGTTTGCACACAGGGGAGTGGGAGAAAGCACAGGCTATGATTATTCCAGATTACAGAACCCTACCAGGGAGCAGCTGGAGAAAACGGTAGCCTCCCTGGAAAAAGGAATTGACGCGATAGCCTTCTCCAGTGGGATGTCAGCGATTGCAGCAGTGATGGAGCTGTTTCGTCCGGGGGATCATGTGATTGCAGATGCGGATCTATATGGCGGAAGTGTAAGACTTTTCCAGAAGATCAGTGAAAAGAACGGAATTACTTTTTCACGAGCAGATTTGAGCAGCGAGGATGTACAGCAATACCTTACAGAGAATACAAAAGCGATTTATATAGAAACCCCTACCAATCCCATGATGCATGTGACAGATATAAGAAAGCTCAGTGAAATTGCCAAAGCACATCATCTTCTTCTGATCGTTGACAACACCTTTATGTCACCTTATTTTCAAAATCCGCTTGAGCTTGGCGCAGACATTGTTGTTCACAGCGGTACAAAATATCTGAATGGACACAATGATGTGATTGCAGGCTTTACCGTGACGGCAGATCAGGAACTTGCAGAAAAGCTCAGATTTATCTTTAAGACCACCGGCGCCTGTCTGGCTCCCTTTGACAGCTGGCTGGTGCTTAGGGGAATTAAGACATTGGCACTCCGCATGGAAAAGGCACAGGAGAATGCAATGAAACTTGCAAACTGGCTGGAAGGGAAAAAGCAGGTCACAAGGGTAATTTATCCGGGTCTTGCAAGTCATCCGGGGCATGAACTGATGAAAAAGCAGAGCAGAGGCTTTGGAGCAATGATTACTTTTGAGGTGGAGAGCAGTGCACTTGCAAGATCAATTCTGAGCAGAGTAAAGCTGATCCAGTTTGCGGAGAGTCTGGGAGGGACGGAAACATTGATCACCTATCCTGCTACTCAGACTCATGCAGATGTTCCCCAGGAGGAGCGGGAGAAAATTGGAATTACAGATCGAATTCTTCGAATTTCCACAGGAATTGAGGGAGCAGAGGATTTATTAAAGGATTTAGAGCAGGCATTTGAGACAGCTTAACGGAAAGGGAAAAACAGATGGCAGAGAGAAATCTTGATTTTAGTAAAGTGATAGAAAGAGATCATACAAATTGTCTGAAATATGATTTCAGGGTTGCAAGAGGAATGCCGGCGGATATCCTTCCTCTATGGGTGGCAGATATGGATTTTCAGATATCTTCCTATATTCAGGATGCGATAGAAAAGCAGGTGAGACATGGAATCTATGGTTATAGTGAAGCGGGAAAGGATTATTTTGAGGCAGTCAGTTCCTGGCTGAAACAACAGCATGGCTGGGTTGTGCAGCCGCAATGGCTTGTAAAGACACCGGGAGTTGTATTTGCACTTGCTATGGCGGTAAAGGCATTTACCAATGTAGGTGATGGAGTGTTGATTCAAAAGCCGGTTTATTATCCATTCAGCGGCGTCATACTGGATAATAAGAGGAAGGTTGTGGACAACACACTGACTCTGGGAGAGGATGGAAGATATCATATTGATTTTGAGGACTTTGAGGAAAAAGTAGTCAATGAGAATGTAAAGTTGTTTTTCCTTTGTAATCCTCACAATCCGGTGGGAAGAGTATGGGAGAGAGAGGAGCTTGAGAGATTGGGGGATATCTGCTACCGCCATAATGTCATTGTGGTCAGCGACGAAATCCATTCTGATTTTGTATGGAAAGGAAAGCACCAGGTATTTGCGGATCTGAAGGAAGAATACCGGGAAATATCTGTTACCTGTACAGCACCAAGCAAGACCTTTAATATTGCAGGACTTCAGGTATCAAATATCTTTATCCCGAATACGAGATTGCGCCATCAGTTTAAAAGACAGCTGGACGCCAGCGGCTACAGCCAGTTGAATGCAGTGGGAATCGTTGCATGTGAAGCAGCCTACCGGGACGGCAGGGAATGGTATGACGGTGTATGCAGTTATATTAAGGAAAACATTGAATATGTCGGAAAGTATCTGGAGGAGAATATTCCCGGTGTCAAGTTACTGAAACCGGAAGGAACCTATTTACTCTGGCTTGATTTCAGAGAACTTCATTTATCTGATACAGCTCTGGAGGATCTGATTATTAAAAAGGCAGGGTTGTGGCTCGACAGCGGAGCTCTTTTCGGGGATGCCGGAAAAGGATTTCAGAGAATTAACGCAGCATGTCCCAGAGAAATCCTGGAAAAAGCGCTGAATAAACTGGAAGAGGCAGTTCTTTCACTATAGATGCTGTCAAATTTATAAAAAGTGTTTGACAATAGAAGAAAAGGAACGTATAATATAAAACATACATTACCTACTGAAAAAGTATGAAATAAACAAAACCGTAAAGTAAAACAATGAAAAATTAGGAGGAAAAGAAAATGAGCGAGATTAAAGAAAATGTATTGGAACTGATTGGCGGAACACCTATTTTAAAGGCAAGCCGTTATGCAAAGCATGCACAGGCAGAAGGAGCAACCATTCTGGCAAAACTGGAGTATCTGAATCCGGCGGGATCTGTAAAGGATCGTATTGCTCTTTCCATGATTGAAGATGCAGAGGAAAAAGGAATTCTGAAGCCGGGGGCAACCATTATTGAGCCAACTTCCGGAAATACCGGTATCGGGCTTGCAATGGTAGCAGCTGCCAAGGGGTACAGAGCAATTCTTACACTTCCTGATACCATGAGCGTTGAAAGAAGAAATCTGCTTGCAGCTTATGGTGCAGAACTGGTACTGACGGAAGGTGCAAAGGGAATGAAGGGCGCAATTGCGAAGGCTCAGGAACTGAAGGATTCCATTCCTGGTGCAGTGATTCTTGGCCAGTTTGTAAATGCGGCTAATCCGAAGGCACACAGAAGTACAACCGGTCCTGAGATATGGGAACAGACAGACGGAAAGGTTGACATCTTTGTAGCCGGTGTGGGTACCGGTGGAACCGTAACGGGTGTAGGCGAGTATTTAAAATCCCAGAATCCCAATGTGAAGGTTGTGGCAGTAGAGCCTGCGACCAGCCCGGTACTTTCTAAGGGAACTGCAGGTGCACATAAGATTCAGGGAATCGGTGCAGGTTTTGTTCCAGACGTTCTGAACACAAAGGTATATGATGAGGTCATTGCGATTGAGAATGAAGATGCTTTTGCAGAGGGTAAGGCTTTTGCGGTAAACGAAGGAATCCTGGTAGGTATTTCATCAGGTGCTGCATTGAAGGCAGCAACAATTCTGGCTAAGAGACCGGAGAATGCAGGAAAGACGATCGTGGCTCTGCTTCCCGATTCCGGTGACCGTTACTTATCAACACCTCTGTTTAGTAATAATTAATTTTTTGTTTAGATAAATATTGACATTTTAAAACGGTAACAGTACAATTAACTGACTATTTATATCAATGAATATCGCATATCTCTTAAATGAGGAGGAGAATTATGAAAAAAGCAGTAAGAAATATGCTGAGCCTTGTGCTGACCGCTGCCCTTGTATTTGCAATGGTCGGATGCGCATCAGGCAACAAAGAAGGAGGCACGGTAAACATTGGAGTTACAGATTCCCTGGGAGGTGTAAATCCTTTTACAATTGACCAGACGGAGATTAATAAGTATGCGCTGGATTTGATCTTTTTACCTTTGATGGAGCTTGATCAGGATCTTAATTTCCAGGGAATGCTGGCGGATTCTGTTACCACTGAGGATAATATTAACTTTTTGGTGCATATTGATGATGAGGCAACCTGGTCAGACGGCAAACCGGTTACGGCAGAGGATGTAGCATATACGGTGCTGCGTCTTGCAAGTCCGGTTGTCAATAATACAACATTAATGCTCTATGCATTTGAAGGTGTCGGTGATGATGGCTTTGTGGAAAAGGGTGCAACCGGGATTGATGGTATTCAGGTGATTGATGATAAGACTGTTCAATTTACGTCCAAATACCCGATGGCATTGACTACTTTCCAGAATACCTATGCAAGATATCTGCACATCATGCCCAAGCATGTAATTGAGCAGTTCAGTGAGGAAGAGCTGACCACTGCAGACTGGTTCAATCATCCGGATGTCATTAGTGGACCTTATTTCCTTAAGGATTATGATAATGATCACTATATTTCCTATGAGGCGAATGCTGATTACTGGAAGGGAGCACCCAAGATTGAAAAGCTGAACTTTAAGATTGTAGATGCCAGCCAGATTTATTCCGGTCTTCAGTCAGGTGAAATTGATATTACCCATCATACCATGACGGCAATTCCTCAAGAGGATTACGAGAGTATTGAAGCACTTGAGAATGTAGAGGTAGTATATGGCTCACCGATTACCAATCAGTCAGCATTTATCCAGACCAAAAACATTCCGGATGCCAGGGTACGTCAGGCACTTTTGTATGCTATTGACAGACAGCAACTGGTAGATCAGCTTTTGAAGGGACACGGAGAGGTGGTCGACGGATTCCTTTCCTCAGCAAGTCCGTTCTATGATGACAGTATTACACCGTTTTCCTATGATCCTGAAAAGGCAAAGGAATTGCTTGCCGAGGCAGGCTGGGACGGTTCCAAGACCCTTAAGTTTTTTGTGAATTCCGGTGACTCGACCTTTGTGAATGGTGCACAGGTTCTGGTAGCGCTGTGGGCACAGGTGGGTATCAACGTAGAAGTTCAGACCGTAGATCTGGCAACACTGATGACCAAAGCAGGGACATATGAATATGATATTATGGCAGTTCAATACACCTATGCACCGGTGGATCCTTACCCCGATGTAAGCTGGCTCCTTAGTGGCGAAGACAGTTGGACCGGTTACAGCAGTGATGAGATTAATGCAGCACTGGAAGGTACACAGCAGACAAGTGATGTTGAGGAGATCAAAGAGCTGTATTCTGTTGTAGACAAAAAGGTACAGGAGGACGTTCCCATGTTCTCTGTATACATTATCAGTGCACAGGGGGCAGTAAACAAGCGCTTAAGTGGTGCTAAGCCCAGTGTTTATGGTTTCTTTAACAATGTACAGAATTGGGAGATCGTTCAGTAACGAGTATTAAAATAAACAGTGAGGAAAAGCTATGTCGCATTTACTGGAAGTGAAAGGATTGACCACAGGCTTTACCGGTGATTACGGAAAGACAATCAGCGTAGATCACGTCAGTTTTCATGTGGATGAAGGAGAGGTTGTCTGTCTGGTAGGGGAGTCCGGATGTGGGAAAAGTGTGACATCACTGTCAATAATGAGATTATTAGGAAGGGGCGGGGCCGTCGTTGACGGCTCTGTCCTGTTTGACGATAAGAATCTTCTTTCCATGACAGAAAAAGAACTGGATGAGATTCGGGGTGATCAGATTACCATGATTTTTCAGGATCCGCTTACCTCCTTAAATCCTGTTTTTACGGTGGGGAATCAGATTACGGAGAGCATCAGGACTCATATGCATTTATCCAAAGAGGATGCAAAGAAGCGTGCGGAAAATCTGCTTGAAAAAGTAGGTATGCCGGATGCTCATGGGGTGATGAAAAAGTATCCGCATACACTTTCCGGGGGAATGCGTCAGAGAGTAATGATTGCCATGGCTCTTTCCTGTAATCCGAGACTTTTGATTGCGGATGAGCCGACTACAGCCCTTGATGTGACAATACAGGCACAAATTATGGAGCTCCTTTCACAGCTTCAAAAAGAAACAGGTATGGCAATGATCCTGATCACACATGATATCGGACTGGTCGCTAATATGGCGGACCGGGTACTTGTCATGTATGCGGGACAGATCATAGAAGAAGCACCTGCAATGGAGCTGTTTCGCAGTCCAAAGCATCCGTACACACAGGCACTTCTCAATACTGTACCGACGATCAGGGATTCCGCAGAGCGCAGGCTTCTGTCAATTCCCGGAATTGTGCCGGAAAGCTATGACAATATCAGAGGCTGTCGCTTTGCAGATCGCTGTAGATTCCGCAGACCGGAATGCGATCAGCCCCAGGAGGACTATCAATTTGCGGAAGCGCATACTGCCAAATGTATTGTGAGCAAGGAAGGGGGTATTCCGTCATGAGCAGACAGCAGAATCCCCCACTCATTCAAGTGGAAAATCTGAAAAAATATTATCCTATCAAGGGAGGGATCATCAGCCGCACGACGGGCTATGTAAAGGCGGTTGACGGTGTAAGCTTTTCCATTTTGGAAGGCGAAACGCTGGGACTGGTAGGAGAGTCCGGCTGTGGAAAATCCACCATCGGCAGACAGCTGGTCGGATTGGAAAATCCCACGGAAGGAACGATAGCTTATCGCGGAAGGGATCTCTCAAAACTGAAAAAGAGGGAATTGCGGGATATCAGAACCCAACTGCAAATGGTGTTCCAGGATCCCTATTCTTCCTTAAATCCCAGAAAGCATATTTATGAAATTTTAGCGCAGCCAATGCTATATCACAAGATATCTACAAGAGAAACGGTGGAGAAAGATATCTTACAAATTCTGGATATGGTAGGACTTTCCCGAAATGTTCTGGGAAGATACCCACATGAATTTTCGGGCGGACAGAGACAACGGATCGGAATTGCCAAGGCACTTTCCCTTAACCCGAAGTTTATTGTCTGTGATGAGCCGGTAAGTGCTCTGGATGTGTCCATACAGGCGCAGATATTGAATCTTCTTAAGGAACTGCAGCAGGAGCTTGCGCTTACCCTTCTGTTTGTCGGGCATGGACTTGGAGCAGTAAATTATGTAAGTGATCGAATTGCGGTAATGTACCTTGGAAAAATTGTGGAAATGGGAGAAGCAAAGGAAATTTTTCGAAATCCGGTTCATCCTTATACCAAAGCATTGCTAAATGCGGTACCGGTGCCGGACCCGGAGGAAAAGCAGAAAGAGAAGACTCTTCTTCAGGGAGAAATCGGGAACAGTGTCAATCCGCCGTCAGGATGTCGTTTTCATCCGAGATGCCCGTATGCGACAACCATCTGTTCTCAGAAGGAACCGGGGTTATCAGAGACAAGTGCAGGCTCAGGACACTATGCGGCCTGTCCGATTGTGATGCAAAGTAAGGAGGTGCAGGAGATTGGGTAAGTATATCGTAAAAAGGATTCTCATTGCGATTCCTGTACTGATCGGCATTACGATCATTGATTACGCGATTATGTGTATGGCGGGGAGCCCTCTGGAGATGCTGCAGGGGCCCAGGGTTTCCGAGGCAGCAGTGGAAGCAAAGAAAATAGCATTAGGGTTGGATAAGCCTTTTTATGTACAGTATTTTGTGTGGCTTGGGCAGCTTCTTCACGGGAATATGGGTTATTCCATCAAGTCCTATCAGCCGGTGAGTGAAATGATCAGCAGTCATTTGGGACCAACGCTTCTTCTGATGGGAGTGTCCCTTCTGGTAAGCCTTCTCATGGCAGTTCCGGCAGGAATTTACAGCGCAATCCATCAGTACACCAAGGGTGACTATGCAGTAGTTACATTTTCATTTTTGGGAAGCAGTATACCGGGCTTTTTCCTGTCATTGCTTTTGATCTATATTTTTACCGTCAAGCTTGGATGGCTTCCGTCAAGTGGGATGACCACGCTCGGAACAGGAGGAGGCTTTCTGGATGTACTGAAGCATATGATCATGCCTGTGATTGTACTATCTACTTCTATGGCAGGAAGCAACATCAGGTATATCCGAAGTGCAGTGCTTGAAATTCTGCAACAGGATTACCTGCGCACAGCCCGTGCCAAGGGAATCGGACATTTCAAGGTGATCAATAAGCATGCACTCCGGAATGCACTGGTCCCCATCGTAACTGTGATCGGGATGGAAATTCCCGTACTTTTTGGTGGTGCTGTGATCATTGAGCAGGTGTTTTCCTGGCCGGGACTTGGGCTGATGACCATGAGTGCGATTACCAGCAGAGACTATCCGGTCATCATGGGAGTGTGCCTTCTGTCGGCGGTGGTAGTGTTGGCGGCAAATCTGATTACGGATATTCTGTATGCACTGGTAGATCCTACGATACAGCTTGACTAGGAGAAGCGGAATGGGAAAAGTAAAACAGACAGAACAGAACGTGAAAATAAATAAAGATATTGCAAGCGAAAGCTATTTTCAGACGGTTTTCCGGCGATTTCGCCGGCATAAGCTGGCACTGATCAGTATGATCGTTGTGATCGTTCTGGGAGGAGCAGCTCTTCTTGCTCCTATCATTGCCCCGTATGAACCGGATGCAATTGTAGGTCCTTTCAGCGGAGCACCGAGCAGAGAATTCTGGCTGGGAACGGATCAGATCGGAAGGGATGTGTTCAGCCGGCTTCTTTATGCAATGCGCATCTCCCTGCTGGTGGGAATTATGGCAACATTGATCTCAACCGTGGTGGGTGTGGTTCTGGGACTGATTGCCGGATACTTTGGTGGGGTGGCAGATATGATCATTATGCGCTTCACGGATATGGTTATGTCCTTTCCCTATATCCTGCTGGTACTGGTGGCTGCAGCAATTTTTAAGCCGGGGCTATGGAACATTATTTTGATTCTGGGATTTGTAGACTGGCCCGGAATTGCAAGGCTGGTCCGCGGAAATGTGCTGAACCTTCGGGAAACAAATTTTATTAAGGGAAATATTGTGGCAGGTATGCCGCTTAGACATATTTTATTTTCAGAGATTCTGCCGAATACGGTTGCACCTATTCTGGTATATGCAACCTCGGTGCTGGCACTTTCCATGCTGGATGAGGCGGCACTCAGCTTCCTTGGACTGGGAGTACAGCCTCCCACTGCAAGTCTTGGTAATATGCTTAACGGTGCCCAGTCTCTTACCGTTCTTACCAAACAGCCCTGGCTATGGATTCCGGCGGGACTTTTGATCGTGATTCTGGTCATGGCAATCAACTTTATCGGAGACGCACTGCGGGATGCACTTGATCCCAACAGCAGATAGGCAAAGGGGAAAATGATGACAGAGCTTGAAAAGCAATTGATCGAATATTTTGAGTGGTTTCATGCACATCCTGAACTGTCTTATGAGGAATATGAAACGACGGTAAAGATCCGGGAAATTCTCATGTCTGCAGGGGTGGAAATCCTTCCCTATGATCTGGAGACGGGACTTGTTGCAATCATTCGCGGGAAGAAGGAAGGACCGGTACAGGCCCTTCGATGTGACATTGATGCCCTGCCGATTTTGGAGGAAACAGGTCTTTCTTATCAATCAAAATTTGATGGAAGGATGCATGCCTGCGGACATGACTTTCATATTGTGGCGGGGATAGGCTGTGCCCTTCTCTTACAGGAGCAAAAAGCAGAACTTGCCGGAACGGTTAAAATTATTTTTCAACCCGCGGAGGAAAGCTCTCTGGGAGCGCTTAAGATATTGGAAACAGACGCGATGGCAGAGGTAGACAGAGTATGGGGCATTCATGCAGATCCTACCAATGAAGCAGGTGTTCTGGGCATCAGAGAAGGCTATGTGACAGCCGCGGTCGACCGTTTTGTGATCAGGATTAAGGGCGTGGGTTGTCATGGCGCACATCCGGATGACGGGATAGATCCCATTCCGGCAGCAACAGCAATGGTACAGGCATTTCAGACTATTGTCACCAGAAATATCAATGCCTTTCATCCGTCCCTAATCAGTGTCACAAGGATTGAGGCCGGAAATACCTGGAATGTGATTCCGGAAACAGCGGAGCTTGAGGGGACCGTCCGGACGATGGACGCAGAGGACAGAATCCTTTTTGAAAAGCGTATGAGAGAAATTGCAGAGCAGACTGCACGGGCTTACGGTGCACAGACTGAGTTTGAATGGATCGCCGGTCCGCCTGCTACCTATAATGACGCAGGTATGGCAAAGGAGTGTATGAGAGTGGCGCAGAAACAGGGACTTCGTGTGGTGCCGGAGGAAAGCTCTCTGGGTGGAGATGATTTCGCGTTTTTTGAAGAAAAGATACCGGGCTGCTATATTAAGATCGGAACCGGCAAGGGCCCTACAATTCATCAGCCGGGATTTCAGATAGACGAGCAGGTGATTCTGCCTACAGTGAACTATCTGGCAGCACTGTTTTGCGAATAGATAATGTATTTGAAAGAGTCGCCGTCAGGCGACTTTTTTTGCTTGAAAGGAAAGACTTTCGTGCTTTCGCGACCGCGCTCGGCGCGAGAGTCCGCAAGCAGACTCTTTATTTCATAAAAAAAGGGGCAAAATCAAATTTTGCCCACACTTCAGTTTCCACTATAACACAACAGAAAATAAAAGTCTAGTAATTGTTTTTATTTCTGATACAATTGCAGATACAGTGATATGAGGGGAGGAAGCTATGGAAGAAAGAGACACAAAAAGAATTGCAGAAACGGGACGTGAGGCGGAAGAAGCATATCTTCAAAAAACATTGCAGGTAGTGAAGCATAATGTAGAGACCTATGAGAGTGAAATGGCGCGGATGCAGGAGGAGATTGATGAGATGCTGGATCATTATCATGACAATGATGATGAAATTTACACTGCACTGAGTAACACGGTCACCATGCGGGACAATATGAAGCATGCACTTACCAAAAATCAAAAGGCGGTAAATAAACCCTATTTTGGCAGGATTATCTTTTATGATGAAACCCTGAAGAAAGAGGAATCACTGTATATCGGAAGAGGCGGAATTGCAAAAGACACAACACACCAGATGGTCATTGACTGGCGTGCGCCTATTGCCAACGCTTATTATGAAAACGGGCTGGGAAAATGCAGCTATCCTGCGCCCGACGGGAAGGAGCTTCCCATTGATCTGCAATTGAAACGTACCTACGAGATTGAAGAAGGAAGGCTACTTGACTATTTTGATACGGAGGTGGTTGCCAATGATGATCTGCTGACCAAATACCTTGCCAGAAACAAGCAGGCGGTACTCGGTGAGATCATAGCGACCATCCAGAAGGAACAGAACGAGATCATCCGGAAATCACCCTATCACAATGTGATTGTGCAAGGGGTGGCGGGCTCCGGGAAAACGACGGTGGCAATGCACAGAATATCCTACATTCTCTACAATTACCAGGAACGCTTCAGACCGGATGACTTTTATATCGTGGGAAGCAACCGAATTCTTCTTAAATATATCACCGGCGTCCTGCCGGATCTTGATGTGTACGGTATCAAGCAGATGACCATGGAACAGTTGTTTATGAGACTCTTGTATGAGGATTGGGATGAGAAGAAATACCGCATTTTAGAGAATTCACAGGCTGACCTAAGTGGCAGTGTACGGGGAACCCTTGGATGGTTTGAGGAATTGAAGGATTACTGCCTTAACATGGAGAGGGAAGCTATTTTAGCGGATACGGTTTATTTGAATCCCAAACAGTTCGTGGAGGGAATCCGGGATGGCGTGGCAGGAGTATTTGATGAAACCATCGGTAAAAAGGTCTGTCCCGGGGATCTGATCGAGATTCTATCCGGTGAATCGATAGCAGATTATGTCAGACAGACACCCGGTATGTCCATCCAGAGCAAGATCAATATGCTCAATGAACGTCTTCTGATTAAAATAAAAGATGAATTTCTGAAAAATGGCATCCGTTATACGGAGAAAGAGCGAAAGGCAATTCTGAAGGCTTACCGGGGAAGATTCGGAAAGCGGATCTGGAAACGTTCTGTTTTCGATATGTATCGGGATTTCCTGATGCTTCAACAAGAAAAAGGATACCGGATAAAGATTCCGGATCGGGAATTTGACGTGTACGATCTGGCTGCACTGGCGTATCTGTATAAGAGAGTGAAGGAGACTGAGGTCATCAGTGAAGCTCATCATATCGTTATTGATGAAGCCCAGGATTTTGGGATGATGGCATATGCAGTTCTTGATTTCTGTATCAAAGACTGCACCTATACGGTGATGGGGGATGTATCCCAGAATATTCACTTCGGCTATGGACTAAATGACTGGGAGGAACTGAGAACACTTCTGTTAACCGATGAAATGGACAGCTTCGGGGTGCTGAAAAAGAGCTATCGAAACACAGTAGAGATTTCTGAATTTGCATTGAAAATCCTGCATCACGGGAGCTTTGCGGCTTATCCGGCAGAGCCGATCATCCGTCATGGGGAGCCGGTGAGCGTAAAGCAGGTTCCTTCCGATGAGACACTGATAAGAGAGGCAGCTTCCGTTTGTGCTAAGTGGCAGAAAAAGGGACTTAGTACAATCGCAGTGGTATGCCGCAGTGAGCAGTGTGCCAGGAAAGCCGCACAGGAGCTTGGAAAATGGATTCCTGTTGCGGAGAGTAGTCTGGAGAGAGCAGTCTTTTCGGATGGAATTATGGTATTGCCGGTGGCTTATACCAAAGGTCTTGAATTTGATGCGGTACTGATTCTGAATCCGGACAGAAATGATTATCCGGTGGATGACGGACATGCAAAGCTTTTGTATGTAGCAGCTACCAGAGCTCTTCATGAGCTGTGTGTGCTGCATACGGGAAATCTGACAGGGCTGATTGCGGATCCTGTGCCGGAGCGGAAATCGGAAGGACAGATCGAAATGCCTGCTGTCAGTGAAAAGCCGGATAAGCAAAAGGCAGAGCAGAAAGAACAGGCTGGGGTGCTTAAGACTGTAGCGCGCAGGAAGGTTTCGGCAGTTTTGCGCACGCCAAAGCCGATCAAGGAACCGCCCAAAACCGTGCTCCTTACCGGAGTGAAGCCAATCTGCATCAAGCATTCCGGGCAGGAAGAGCGAACAGGTAAGTCAGGTATGTGCTTTGGAGACATGCCTTCAAACGAAAGACTTCGTCCCGCGGGACATTCGAAGATTGATCTTTCGGTTAAGTGGGTATACAGAAAGGAGGACGGGCTGTATCTGCAAAGCAGATACGGGGTGCTGCGCCTTAGCCCGGTAAAGAGCGATGTGATACGCGTTACCTTTACCAGAGAAGGGAAGCCGAGAGAGAATGCTCATAGGAAAATTGCACTGCGTGAGACAGAAAAATTCTGGATGTACAGAGAAAACGGAAGCATTGTAGAGCTTGTGACAGATGAACTTTGCCTGGAGGTGGATAAACAGACGGGAGCATTGAGGTACCGGAATCGGGATAAGAAGCTGCTTTTGGAAGAAAGAAAGCGGGATTGCCGCCAGATAGATCCGGCAGGACAGGGAAAGACATGGGTGTTCTTTGAATGGCAGAAAGGGGAGAAACTGTATGCGCCTGGGATTGCCGGAGCAGAAGGGCTTACATTAAATGGAAGTGCCCGTTATATTCAGCCGGACACTTCCGAAAAAACACTGCCTTCCGTTGTCTCTGATCAGGGCTATTGCCTTTTCGCAGCAACGGACAAACCGGTTATCTTTTGCGATATTCCGGCATATGGTTCCTATCTTGCCGTAGAAGGAGAGAAACAGCTGGATTATTATTTTTCGCTCATACGGTCAAGTAATTCGATTTTTGTATCGTAAAGCTTTTTGGAAAGATCCACATAAATCTGATGAGGATTAACAAAGCGTTTGGTTTCATCCCAGAGGGTATCCTGCTCCTTCAGGCAATATTCCCGGATGTCCATGACCTTGGGGGACTCATAGCAGCATTCGCCGCTCTGAAATACCGGGACGAGAAGCTCCCGCAAGGTGAAGCTTCCGGCAGGGAGCTTCGTCTTCTTCCAGGGCTCTAAAGGATCAAAGAGTAAAAGAGGTTCCTCTTCACTGAAATGCTCACCTACCAGACAGATGAGATCTGCCTTGATCTTGCCGGTTTCCTTCTCATAAATGCGGTAAACGGTCTTGTTGCCCGGATTAGTTACTTTTTCAGAGTTTTCGGATAATTTGATCTTGGGAATAAACTCTCCCTGCTCATTCCTAATGGCAGCGAGCTTATATACGCCGCCGAATGCCGGGTTATCCTTTGCGGTGATCAAATTGGTCCCAACGCCCCAGGAGGTGATGGCAGCTCCCTGTGCCTTCAGCGATTCGATCAGATATTCATCCAGATCGTTGGATGCAGAGATGACAGCGTCTGTAAAACCGGCATCATCCAGCATACGACGGGCTTTCTTGGAAAGATAGGCAAGATCGCCGCTGTCGAGGCGGATTCCGTAGAAGGTGAGAGGAATGCCCGCAGCACGCATCTCACGGAAAACACGGATGGCATTGGGGACGCCGGATTTTAAAGTATCATAGGTATCCACCAGAAGAATGCAGGCAGAAGGATACATATCGGCATAGGCTTTAAAGGCGGTATATTCATCAGGAAAGCTCATGATCCAGCTGTGGGCATGAGTCCCCTTTACCGGAACATCAAAAAGCTGTCCGCAAAGTACATTGGAGGTTCCGATACAACCGCCGATCATGGCAGCACGGGCTCCGTAGATACCGGCATCAGGTCCCTGGGCACGACGAAGACCGAATTCCATAATGCCGTCACCCTTGGCTGCATAGCAGACTCTTGCCGCTTTGGTTGCAATCAGACTCTGATGATTAATGATATTCAGGATGGCAGTTTCTACCAGCTGTGCCTCCATGATGGGAGCAATCACCTTTATGAGAGGTTCTCTTGGGAAGATAACCGTTCCTTCAGGAATTGCATAAATATCACCGGAGAATTTAAAGTTTGCCAGATAATCCAGGAAGTCTGCATCAAAGATGTTAAGACCGGAAAGATAATCAATATCCTCCTTGGAAAAATGCAGCTCTTTGATATATTTGATCAGCTGCTCTAAGCCTGCTGCAATGGCATAACCGCCATCACAGGGATTGTTTCGGTAAAAGGCGTCAAAGATCACAGTTTCATTTTGATCCTTGTGCTTAAAGTACCCCTGCATCATGGTAAGCTCATAAAGATCTGTGAGCAAAGTCAAATTTTGTCTGTCCATGGGAATCTCCTTTGGTTATATTTTTAAAAATAGTCAGAGAAATAAGGTTTTTCGACCGGAATCAGACGTTCCAGCCAGGTCAGCATATAATACTCTGTTTTAATTTTTTCATGTTCATAAAGATAGGAAGGTCTTTTATATCCCATCATCATGGTGGTGAGCGTGTTAATCGTAAGCTCCACAACGTTGATGGACTGATTGTTTTCTACCGGTTCACAGATGGTTTCACCGTCATGCCAGGAGACCATGTAATCTCCCTCATTCCAGGGTGCCATTTCGTCGTGTACCCGGAAATGGATCTTGAAATCCTCCGGAGTCACCTGATAAGGATAATCCTCCAGAAAATCTTTTACATGAATGATTCTTCCCATAATATAGGGAGAAATCGTTTCCGTAATCTCACTGTCCTCAAAAAGATATGCCATAGGTTCACCGGAGTAATTATCTCCCTGTACCTGTGTGATCATGGAAAAGTGAGCGCTGATATAGTTCCAGAGACCGTAATTGGCTTCAATGTTCAGATAGACCATTTCCTTGATGTGAAAAATCTCATTGGCAATATAGTAGACTACATAGCCAAGCGGCTTGTGGTCTTTATTATAATATACAGCTGCAATCATGTCATCATTGTCCCAGCGCCAGT
>SAMEA3663277__coassemble_274_pt1 | contig 16636 bp, 11 predicted proteins | sample SAMEA3663277__metabat2_high_PE_003 | metagenome-assembled genome bin SAMEA3663277 (sample SAMEA3663277) | pig gut metagenome | biome: pig gut; feature: pig-associated habitat; material: faeces | place: China | collected 2013 | reverse complement strand
GTAAGGTTTATTAACCATAAATATATTGTAGTAGAAAGGAGAAACAGATATGGAAGGAATTTTAAAGGTAACACCGGAGAAGCTGATTCAGTCTTCCGGAGAATTCGCGGATATGGGAGGACAAATGAAAAATCTGACCGGTGAAATGATGTCACTGGTGCAGGGAATGAAGGGAATCTGGCAGGGAGAAGCTGCTTCTGCTTACAGCGGAAAGTTTAGTTCTCTCCAGACAGATATGGACAAGCTGTGCCGGATGGTACAGGAGCATGCGGCAGATTTACAGGAAATGGCCGGACACTACCAGAGTGCAGAAACCGGAAATGCAGAGCAGGGAGGCAGTCTGCAGGCCAATGTCATTTCCTAGTAAGCTTTTGCTGACAGGAGTGCTTGTCATAGGTCTTCTTTTGGTCATAGAAGGGAGAAGGATGAGAGAAATGGAAAGAATGATCAGCTACATGGAAGAAAAATATGGAGAAGCCTTCTCCCCGGTACAGCCGTTTGGCGGGCAGCTTGGAAAGAACCTGGATGCGTTGGAACTGAAAAGTGAAAAGTTCAAAGGAGGCGGAATTCTGGTTCGGAGAATATACCTGAAAGAACAGGAAGTTATGCAGGACAATTACCTTGCCTTTCTTTTGGAAAGGGAAATCACCTGCCGGATTGCTGCAGCAGCGGAGCAGGCATTTGGAGAGAGCAGTGTAGTTTATCAAATCCCGGAGCTGGTGTTTCCTGCAGACTTTCCGGCTAAAATGTCTGCAGAAGAATTTCTGAGAAATCCCTGGTCAATGGTGAAGGTGACAATTATGCCTGCAGCTGCAGAAGATCGTCCGGCAGAAAAGGCAGATATTTTTTTTTCGATCCTGAAAGAGAAAGGCTATATCATTGGAGGAACTGTCCTTTTTTCTTCCGGGCAGAGACTGATCTTTTCAATGGGTGAGGAGGGAACGATCAGATATCTGGAATGGAGGGAGAGAGAAGGATGGGGTCTGAAAGACAGCTGTCTGAAGCGGAAATAAGTATGGTGCTGGACACCTTTATGTATCTTGATTACAGAGAGGCACAGGAGGGAACCAGTTTGAGAAATATTGTGAAGGATTTGGAGCATCACCCTGATTATGGCGCTGGAGGAATTCATTATGGAGAATACCGGATCTTATGTGAAGCTGTAGAAAATGATGCCGTAGGGAATCTGATCATTGGCTGTCAGAGTAGGGCGATGGGGTATCATTCCGGTACGGCAGCCTGCACCTTTTCTTCCCCGGATCAGGAGAACATCTATGTGGTGTTCCGTGGAACAGGAGATGGAGAATGGCCGGATAACGGGGTGGGAATGACCCAGAGTGTCACACCGCAGCAACAGGAGGCATTGCAATATTTTGAAGAAGTGATAGAAAAAATGAATATCGATGAAGGGCAGCATCTGGTGGTTACAGGCCATTCCAAGGGAGGAAATAAGGCGCAGTTTGTGACAATGGAGACGAAGTGGGAGACGCTGATCGATGTCTGTTATTCTGTAGATGGACAAGGCTTTTCGGAAAAAGCAATTATCAGGTGGAAGGATAAGTACGGAGAGGAGGGGTATCAGGAGCGTACCGGGAAATTGAGAGGAATCCATGGTGAAAATGATTATGTCAGTGTTTTGGGCAATTCCATTATTTCCAAAGAAAATATCCGGTATGTAAAGACACCGGTGGATAAGAGTAATTTCGCAGGGTATCACGATATTAAATATATGTTTGCAACCAGGGAATATAATGCGGCAACGAAAAGCTATATTACACAGTTTCATGGAAGGAAAAACGAAGATGCGATGGGACAGGGAGAACTTGGAAAATATGCTGCGGCTCTTTCACAGGATGTAATGGAGCTTGCGCCTGAGAAGCGGGACGGTTGTGCTGCGGTAGTCATGCAGATGATGGAGTCCTGTGCCGGAGTAAAGGAGGGAATCAACGGGGAAAAGCTGACTCTTTCTGACATTACCGATTTCACTTTTATGGGTATTCCGCTTATTGCAGGGAGCCTGTTAAAGGGAGAGGAGGGAAAAGGCCTGCTCCGGGCGGTTCAAAACAAAGAAACATTTACCGGTGCTTTGAGCGGAAATATAATTCTGCAGGTAAATGAGCGGGAACTGAGAGAATGTGGGAAGGAGCTGGAACAGCTTGCATCACAGTTCAGGGCTCTGGAGCTGCGGTTGCACGAAGCAGCAAAAAAGGTTCCTCTTTATATGAAAGGGAGTGCCGTTTTGTATCACAGGATAGAGCTTTCAGCAGACAGAGTGAAGGATCTGGGAGAAAAGCTTCTGGAAGCGGCAATTCTGCAGGAACAGATCGGGAATGCCTATTTACGGTGGCAGGATTGATTTTTTATGGGAAATTCAGTAAGATAAGGGAGTCGGTAAAACCGATAGAAATTCCGCACAGGAGGAGAAAAGCATGGAGGTAAAAAACCCCGGAAAATCGGATCAGATCACCCGAGATTATCTGGATTCTCTGCTTCTTGAGATGCGACATCTTGACAGCAAAAAACCGGATACCACCTTAAGGCTTTACGGAGAGGTGTTTGACACCCCCATTATGATGGCCGCCTTATCCCATTTGAACAATATTCATGAGCATGGTATGGCAGAAATGGCAAAGGGAGCAGTACTCGCCAATGCGGTAAACTGGGCCGGGATGGGTGAGAAGGAAGAACTTGAGGAAATTGTGGGAACGGGAGCCAGGACCATTAAGATCATAAAGCCCTATGCGGATAATGACATCATCTTTGACAGAATGGCACATGCAGAAAAATGCGGAGTTCTGGCAGTTGGGATGGATATTGACCATGCATTTAACGGAAAAGGGGAATATGACAAGGTTCTGGGCTATGAGATGGCGCCTAAGAGCCTTGAGGAGATCAGAGGCTTTGTAAAGGCAACGAAGCTTCCCTTTGTTGTAAAAGGGGTACTCAGCAAACAGGATGCCTACAAATGTGTGGAAGCAGGCGTAAAGGGAATTGTGGTTTCTCATCATCATGGAATTATGGATTATGCAATACCACCTCTTATGGCACTGCCGGAAATCGTGAAAGCGGTAAACGGACAGATACCGATTTTTGTGGACTGCGGAATTCAAAGCGGTATGGATGCATTTAAGGCACTTGCACTGGGAGCAACGGCAGTATCTGTGGGACGCGGAATCATGCCCCAGCTTGGCGGAAAGGGCGCAGAGGGAGTAAGGGAAAGAATCATTGAGATGAATGAAGAACTAAAGGGCGTTATGGCAAGAACAGGCTGCTGTGACCTTGCGCACATGGATACTTCTGTCATATGGAACACAAATAGGTGATATAAGTGACTAAATGGTCATCATATCAAAAGAATTGCTTGTGGGATCCTGCTTCAGGTTCTTCTTAAACTCACTGGGAGTACACTTCAAGTACTGTTTAAAAACCTTATTGAAATAACTAGCGTTATTAAAACCGACGGAGAATGCCAGCTCTGATATGGAATGAGAAATGGGATCGTCGCTCTGGATCATGCTTGCTGCCCTGAAAATGCGGTACTTCATCAGGTATTCGATAGGAGTGAGCTCCAGAGTCCGTTTAAAGCAGCGGCAGCACTCACTTTTGCTGATGTGAATGGAGGAAGCGAGTTCATCCAGTGTTATGTGCTCTGCATAATGACTTTCGATATAGAGAATGGCCTCCTTCACACGGGATTCATCCAGTGAAAGACTGCCGTTTTTATAGGTTTTAACATTTTGAGGGATCACATTTTCAAGTAAAGTAACCCACAGCTGACATAAGTAGGACTTTGTTACCAGCTCATAGCCGTATTTTTTGGTCATGTTGACGGCAATCACCGAATTGATCGCATCCAGAATTTTTTCGGCTACAGGATCCTGTTCATCCAGAAGCATCGTCCGGAAGACAGGGGAACTGAGTATGGGAGACAAATATTTTCCGGACATAACGGTATTTCCATAACCGAACAAAAAAGAGGGATGGAAAATCGTTGAATACAGATTGCAGCTGGCGTCCGGATCAGCAGACTGAATCGAGTGCATGGTATTCTGATTGATCAGAATGCCCTGCCCTGCCTTCAGTCTTATTTTTTTGTCATCGGTGAAAAAATCAGCCTCGCCATGATTGACAATAATAACCTCAAATTCCGGGTGCCAATGCCAGCGGATGCGCTGCATATACATCTTAGCCAGCTCAATAAAATAAACATGAACAGGATACCCGATTTCGGTATCGGTAAGCGTTCTGTTCGTGTAATAATTTGGGTCGGGATTGGAAGGTGTTGAAGGTGGCTGCATGAAGGTCTCCTTGTTTCGTGATCATTACTGGGTTTTAATAGCTTTCAGCTATATTCTAAGCCAATTCAGATTGATGTTCAATATGGGAAAATGAATTTGTAAGAAAAATTTCTGCTTTCACTGTTTGGGATCAAGCTGCATAAAATATACAGGAATGAGCAGGAAGGCAGGGAGAAAAATGGCAAATCAGAAGCTGGAAAATCTGCTCAACCTGGCACTGGAGCTTGAGGAAAATACGAGGGCAAGATCGGAGCAGCTGGATGTTGGCTTTACGAAGGCAACAAAAAGCTGGGAGCTGATCGTGAAGTATAACGGAGATATCAGCAGACTTAAGAGCAATGTGATCCGAGTGGAGGAGCTGATCGCCGGATATGCGATCGTAACCATACCGGAGGAACTGATAGAGACCTTTACCCTGCTTGATGAGGTGGAATATGTAGAAAAACCGAAAAGGCTGTATGCATCCACCCTTTTGGGAAGGCAGGCTTCCTGTATCTTTCCGGTGACAGTAAGAGAGCCGTTTTTGACAGGCAGAGGAACACTCATTGCGGTAATCGATTCCGGAATTGACTTTGAGAGCCCGGAGTTCAGGGATAATCAGGGAAGAACCAGAATTCAATATCTCTGGGATCAAACGCTGACACCGGAGCGTGTGAATGCACAGCTCCCGCAGGGATATGAGGAGTTTGACGGTATGGCAGCTCCGCCGGAAGGCTTTCAGACAGGCGTGGAGTTTTCCAAATACCGGATCGATGCAGCACTTGAAAGTCCCGTGCCGAAGAGAATCGTTCCCAGCACAGACACCTCCGGGCACGGAACGGCAGTTGCCGCTATTGCAGCAGCAGGAGGCAGACTTAAGGAGGGGCGTTATCAGGGCATTGCGCCTGAGAGCGAACTGCTTATCATTAAGATGGGAACACCGGCACCGGATTCCTTCCCCAGAACCACAGAACTGTTGCGCTCGCTTACCTATGCGGTAAAGAAAGCGGTAGAATTGGGAAAGCCGCTGGCTGTGAATTTAAGCTTTGGAAATACCTACGGCTCCCATGACGGCACCTCACTGGTGGAGCGGTTTCTTGACAATGTGGCGGAGATCGGGAGAACCGTTGTCTGTGTGGGAAGCGGAAATGAAGGCGCGGCGGGCGGTCATGTGGCAGGAAGCTTTGGGATGCAGGAGTCAGGAGGAGCCGCAAGAAGAATAGAGCTGAGCATCGGAAATTATCAGACAGCTGTCAGTGTACAGTTGTGGAAAGACTACGCTGATCTTTTTGTAATAGAAGTGCTTTCTCCCGGAGGGGAGCGGGTGTTGATCAATGATCGCCAGATCGGTGGCAGGCAGTTTACCCTGGAAAATACAGAACTTCTTTTGTATATCGGGGAGCCTTCCCCCTATTCTGTCAATCAGGAAATTTATTTTGATTTTCTACCTATTGAGAATTATGTAAACCAGGGTGTGTGGACATTTCAGATTAAGCCGGTGAAAACGGTTCTGGGAAATTATGATTTCTATCTGCCAAGCAATGCTGTGTTAAATGCAGGCACCCGCTTTTTTACACCGACACCTGAAAAAACACTCACCATACCCTCCACTGCGTCCAAGGTTATTACGGTGGGAGCCTATGACGTTCCCTACGAGTCGTATGCTGATTTTTCGGGAAGAGGCTATCCTCTTGAAAGCATCAGTGCCGGTAGAATTTCACAGGGAGATATCAAGCCGGACCTGGCCGCTCCCGGAACGGATATTGCGACGATCGGACCGGAAAACACCTATGTGGTGGTATCGGGTACCTCCTTTGCAGCCCCCTTTGTCACGGGGAGTGCAGCCCTTTTGATGGAGTGGGGCATTGTCCGTGGGAATGACCGGTTTTTGTATGGAGAGAAGGTAAAGGCCTATTTCAGAAAAGGAGCAGGACAGCTTCGGGGCGAAAGCAGATATCCCAATGATAAGGTAGGCTTTGGAAAGCTATGCCTGTCGGAGAGTCTGCCGGGGTAAAAGACCGACCACTACTTAGCCAATTCGACAAGCTGCTGCATTTTATCGGAAATCCTTGTCAGAATCTCTTTGTTTTCGATTTCTGAATGCATGGTTTGCGTTGCATGAGCGGATACTTCTTCGGAAACAGCAGAAATCGTCTGAACAGATTCGGCAATAACCTGGTTTGCAGCCTTCAGATCATCAATATCGCATATGAGCTGTTCCACGCTGCTGCGGATGGAGAAGGTGTTATCCTGAATAGCAACGAAGCTGTCAGAGGCAACACCTGCAGCCTCCTTTTCATCCTTGATTCCGGAAATCATATGTTCAATGATATTAATTACTTCGCTAATGGCAGCAGTTACATTCTGGATCAGTGCTGTGATGTGGGTAGTAGCATCCTTCGTTCTGGTAGCCATTCCGGTAATTTCTGTTGCAACAACAGCAAATCCTTTTCCGGCTTCTCCCGCACGTGCAGCTTCAATACTGGCATTCAGAGCCAGCATACTGGTCTGCGTGGTAATACCGTTAATCAGCTCTACAATGGAATGCATTTCCTCCATATGGTTAGTCAAAGCATTCAGCTTTTCCGCAACATTTTTACTGTTGGAAACGGAGAGTTCCACTTTTTCTGTAAGGGTCTCAATATGATGTCTGCCAAGCTCCAGGGCGGTTATGGTCTGCTTCATATTGTCGGTCATATCGGAAGCAGCATAGCTTACCGTATCAACTTTTTTCTGGATGGCTTCTGTCTGCTGCAGCTGCTCCTGTACAGTCTGTGCGGTGTCAGTAGCACCGGCGGTCACCTCCTGCATAGCAGCTTTGGTGGCAGCGGCAGCCTGATCTAAATGTTCAAGGTCATGATAGATTTCTTCAATGCCGGCTTTTAACTGCGCTGAGAGGTGTGAGATATCGGAGAGCACAGCTTCTGTCTGATTCTGTGCCTGGGCAACATGTGCAAGCTTCTGCGCCGTATTTTGATTGAGTGTTTTTGCGGTGAAATAAGAATAAATACCGATCAGTATCATTGCAACGACTTGAATGACGGCGAAATCCCTGCCGGAATAAGCAAATTTTCCCGTTGTTGCACCTAAGATGCTGATCAGAATGCTCTCAAAGACGGTTCCGGTATTGATCATGATCATGTAGCGTGGATCGTTATAGATAGAAACAATGAGGATCATGGGAATTACAAAAATGAACATCAGACTATGATGAGAAGTAAACAAAATCAAAGTATAAAACACAGCAAAACCGATTGCTACCAGATGCTTGATGGCAGGAGTTTCCTGATTGATCCGAAAGAAGCAATACTCAGCAATTACCGGAGCAAGTCCGACAGCGGACACAAGTGCAACATAGCCCCAGCTGAGCGTCCCCTCCTGTGCCTGAAGAAGGCAGAATAGCAATATGACTGCTACATTGATCAGATGGGTGATCATTGCGATCCGATTGTTACGCATAAGGTCAGATAGCTCTTTTTTATTCATAGATGGCCTCCATAGATAATCGTGGTAGTAAATAATGGTTACTAGCATAAATATTGTACTATAGGAGGCTGGTTTTTACAAGAATTACCATGTTAACCAACTGTTTTTCCGGTACGTTTGGCTATGACATTGGGAATGGAGGATTTGACTGTAAGTATCAGGTATTCTATCATTTCATCCTCACTTCTTGCGTCTGTGCCCTGAAACCAGTCGATCAACATACCGGAAAGCGCATTGGTATAGAAATCACAGAGAAAATCCTTAAAGCTTTTATCAAGTACAGTATCCATGCGAATCTCGATCTCCGTGATGAGTTTACTGATGACTCCGATAAGGTCAGGCGCAAGAAGAAGCTTCATGCCCTCCCTGCCAATGGCGTCATAAGCACAATTAATGATAAGCTTGTTCTGCTTGACATAGTCAAAGGTAAAACGCAGTACCTCATCATAATCATTGATCAAATCGGACTTTTTGACAATTTCCACAGCCTCCCTGTCAAGCATCCAGCGCAGAAGTGCGTAGATGTCCTGAAAGTGGTAATAAAAGGTCTTGCGGTTGATGCCGCAGTCAGTGCAGATCTCACTGATCGTGATCCTTGAAAGCGGTTTGTTTTCCATGTGCCTTTTCAGGGAGGCAGCCATTGCCTGCATGGTTTTCAGCGATGCTTCCGAATGCTTCATATCTGATACCTCATCAAAAAGAAAAGTAACAGAAAAAGCATAGCGGGTTTTTAAGGAAAAATCAACTGTTTTGTTTTGTCTTTCGATAACGTTTTTTGTTGTGCAGGATGTAGATCATAACCAAAATCAACAGTACTGCCAGAAAGCAGAGCGCAACGATTATGCCGATGGGCAGCGTGGAAGGACGGCTCACACAGCTGAAGATAAATTCAGAATCCTCAATTGTAAACACATAATAGCTTCCATCTCTTTGGGCATCAATGGTATTCCAGGTTTGATTCTGATAGAGCTCCAGTGTCGGATTTTCCATTCCCTCCGGAATCAGAAAACGTATGGTATAGGGGCCGGTACAGGAGCCTGATATCGTCACTTTCAGACAGACAGCCTGGGTTTGTGCATCTGCCGGATATGCATCTACCTGGGTAACGGTCAAATGATCTTCTGCGGTAAAAATTCCTTCTGCCAGAAGCAGAGGACGGTTACCGGTGGTCTGGGCGCTCTCAATGGTAGTAATGTAGTTATCATAGACAGCTTCAATGGTCTGATCAAAGGTAATGTCAGTACGGTCAAACGCTTCCCAGGTTCCGACCTTCCCATTTTTTTCGGGAACGGCAGGGATTGCGGAAGCAGGCAGGCTTTCTCCGTAATTAAGAGCAATTGTGGATACAGGCTGGCCGTCAGCTTCAAATTTCAAATACAGTTTTTCAAATATTTCGGGTGTCTCTTCCAGACACATAAATTCTTCATAAGATAGACTCTCTGCGTGTGAGCTGTAGCTGATGCCGTCAATCCCGGCAGCTTCTCCTTCCACAAAGTAGCAGCCGGTTACCTCTTCTATGGAGTCCACAGTTCCGGCAATGGAACCCAGATAATTTTCTCCGTCTTCAATCTTGATCATGCTCCGGCAGTCTGTAATCGTGGTTCCGAAGCCCGCAATGCCACCGATTTTGTCTGCTCCGGAAAGCGTGCATTTGGAGCTGCTTGAACGGATGGAGGAAGAGGAGGAGCCGGCGATACCGCCAATCTTGCTGCCATCGCTCCTGATGTCTCCGGAGTTTAGGCATTCCATAATACTTCCGAGACTCATTTCACCGGCAATCCCTCCAATACAATCCTTCTTGCCGTTAATACTGCCTTGGTTTTGACACTGGCGCACAACAATTCTTTCTTTATATCGGAAATTCAGAGTAGAATTGTCATTAAAATGCAGGTCGTCCTCCGGGTCCAGATCATTTTCACGGGAGAGGGAACCGGAGATGCCGCCCACATTTAAGTCACCGTTTATCGTTCCACTGTTTATGCAGTTCATGACCTTTCCGGTAATATCATTCAGTGTGTCTTCATCAGACACATCGGTTACAACCTCATCAGGATCGGTAGTCTGGGGATTTGTCAACAGATCGGTGATCACATTCAGTTCATCATTAATTGCCTGCATGTCATCCAGAATCAGCTGGCTTTCATCATCCACCAGGGAATTCAACAGTCTGGTATTGTCGATAATGCTGGAAAAACTGCTGTTCAGGGAGCTTTGTGCGGAAAAGATCCGCTCACTGATCCTGGAGGTCTGGTCCCTGGCAGCTCTTTGCAAAGTTTCCAGAAGGTCAGAAGCATCCTCATAAACATTCTGCTGTGCGTCATTCAGACTTTTCTCAACCTCGGTCCGGTCGATATTGTATTGATAGTCATCAAGGTCAAATCCGGTGGGAGTAGGCCAGCTTTCCCATCCCGTAGGGAGAGGATATCCCGGCGAGGCAGTAGGAATTGCCGTCGGGGAAGGAGATGGTGTCGGGGTAGGAGATGAGCTTGGTAATTCTCCCGGATTCCCGGCAAATACCCGGACTGTCCGGATGACAGGTGGCATCTGCATCAGTCTTTCGGAGACAAAGACTTCTGTTTCCTTTTGAAATTGAGTCTGGTCAATGATTTCCACACGCGCTGAATGTCCAGTAGTCCCGGTTGGCGCAGGAGAAGGTGAACCCTCCGGCGTAGGGGAAGGTGAACTCTCCGGCGTGGGGTAAGGTGTACTTCCCGGCGTGGGAGAAGGTGTACCCTCCGGTGTAGGAGAGGGCGTGCCCTCCGGTGAGGCAGAGGGGGTTCCCTCCGGTGTAGTGCTTGGTGTGGGGATAGAATCCAGGAAATCCAGGGAGATCGGTTTGGGAGAGGACAAGGTCAGTGAGTCCAAATCCGTTAACTGCGAAAAATCATCCCCTGCCTGAACCAGAATGGAATCCACTGCCCGTTGTGCATTTTCCACAGCATCAAGCAGCTTGTCGGTCTGATCGGAAATGTTTGAGGATGCAGCGCCGGCATCGGAATCGAGCTTGGTGAGAAGATCGTGGAGCTTATCAAATTCCTGATCCAGCTTTTGAAGGGTATCCTCTGTGTATTCCAGCTCGCTGCTGGGTTCCATCTGTCCCGCAATACCGCCGATGTCCTTACGACCGTTCAGTGTGCCATAATTAACACAGCCTTCAATGTAGCCGGTCTGACTTCCTGCAATGCCGCCGATGTTATAGCCAACATGCTGATAGCCCACGTTCCCTTCGTTGATACAGGCGCGGATCATACCGGAGTTTTCCCCTGCAATGCCGCCGATATCGGTGACAGATGCAGCGTTTTCGGTGGTGAGAATATTGGTCAGTGTAGCATCCAGATTAATGGAGGTAAGATCAATACTGTTATCCGATGGAGTGGTGTTGACACTGCAGTGGCTGGTGCAGTTTTTGATGCTGCCTTTATTGGAGCCTGTAATGCCGCCCGTCAGGTGGCTGCCATATACGGTTCCCTCGGAAATGCAATCCGAGATAATGCCGCTTACTTCATTTACGCCTGCAATACCACCTACCTGACTAGAGCCACTGACACTGCCGGAAACATGGCATCCGCTGATCAGACCATAATTGCAGCCGGCAAGGAGAGCAAGCCCGGAATGATCCTCATCAGAAACTGCTCTGCCGGATACGGATAACTGGTAGATCTCACCGCTTTCCTGCACATAGCGGAACAGTCCGGCAAAGTTGCTGCCGGCGTCAAGTGTGAAACCGCTGATCGTATGTCCCTGTCCCAGGAAAATACCGCCAAAGGTTGGGATGGGCGAAAAGTCGGTGCCACGAAGATCAATGTCATTATCCAGGATGAAAAGCTTATCTTGCGACCAGGTATCTGTGGTACAGTTTGCGGCAAAGGTAAGAAGATCCTGTGCTGTGGATATATGAATGGCATTTTCTGTATCGACGAAAGAGGCTTCCGGGGAAGCATAAGCGTTCAATCTGGTAAGACAGGGCAGAGCACAGAGAAGAAGGGCGAGTATGGCTGCTGCCGTCTGTTTCTTTTTAAAATGGATCAATCGGTTATTCATCTTGTTGTTCTCCTTCCTGATCTGCGGCCTCAAGCAGAACTGCTTTCCCGGAGGTGACGGTGGCTTCCATATCCCCTTTGATCACGCCGGAAAAGGTACCTTCCAGAGTTCCGTTTACCTTACCGCGAAGATAGCCATGGACACGAACGGTTCCCGTATAGGATTTAGGGGAAAGGTTGATCCGGTTCAATTCAAAGCTGGTGCGTTCAATAATATTGTCTCCAAGTACCAGGATCTGTGGCAGTACGCCAAGTACCAGAAAGATGGAGATGATGGTACCTCTGCTTAAACAATCCCCGATGGCGGCAATAATCGGATTGGTAGTCATCTGTCCGATCAGAGCACCGGCGACAGCCAGAATGGAGCCGGAGGTAAAGATGGTAGGAAAGGCTTCGTTCAGAGCTTCGACAATTGCCTCCTTCGGATGCATTTCCTGCTTCAGATCTTTATAGTGGCTTGATATTACAATTGCATAGTCAATATTTGCTCCCATCTGAATGGAGTTGACGATCAGATAGCTCAGGAAATAGAGCGGCTCCTCATAGAGAGTAGGGAAGGAAAAGTTGATCCAGATACTTCCCTGAATTACCAGGATCAGCAGAACAGGCAGCCCTGCCGATTTAAAGGTAAACAGCAGGATTACGATAACAAACAGGGCAGAGAGAACACTGATCAGAATATTATCCTCTGCAAAAGAGGAGGACAGATCATAGTCACTGGTGGAATTGCCCACTACATAAACATCGCTGTCATAGTATCTTGCCGCTTCCTGATGAATGACCTTCAGAAAATCAAAGGTTTCCTGGCTTTCCTCCGGAAGATTCAGATAAACTACAAGTCGGGTATATTCATCAGTCTTTAGCTGCAGTTTTGCTTTTTCCAGCTGGTCGAACAGCTCATCCAGAGAATCCTGAATGTCACCCTTCAGAGTGATATTGCCTGCTTCCATTTGATCCTTCATAAACAGGAACATATCAAACAGAGGAACCTCGTATTGATCCAGGCCGTTTAAAAACTGACCGTATTGATCATCATTTACGGCATAGGCAGAATAGAGCAGCTTGGAAAGCTCATATTCAATGCCTGCCAGTTCGGAAAATTCCCTTGGATTCAGGGCTGAGGTCAGCATATAGCCGTCCATGGCCTCCGTGTTGGCAAGTCCGGTTGCAGATTTTACTTCCGGATAGCCCTCCAGGGTATTCAAAAGAGCGCCCTCTGACCGATAATCTCCGGAAGGAATGATAACGGCTACCATGTTACTGGTGCCGAAGGTATTCTTAATTTTCTGATAGGCGATCTGGCTTTCATTCTGCTTTGTGGTAGTCAGATCGGTAAAGCTATAGCAGTAAGGACATTTCCCGGAAAGAACAGCAGCGATGACAAGAACAACCACAAAGATAGGAGGGATGATAAAGCGCGTCCCTACAGCCAGCTTTCCTACTGCAGTGATGGAAGGAAGAATCTTGCGATGCTTGGTCTTGTCGATCAGATTGCTGAACAGCATAAGCAGTCCGGGCATTAACGTAAATACCGATAAAAGGCTTAATAGAATTGCCTTGATCAATACGGTGGCAAGATCGATACCGATGCGGAAATGCATGAAGGCAAGAGCAGCCAGACCGGAAATCGTGGTAAGAGAGGAGGAGGAAATTTCCGGGATCGCTTTGCTAAGGGCAGCAATACAGGCCTCTCTGGATGGCAGGGTCTCGTGCTCATCACTGAAGCGATGGCAGAGGATAATGGCATAGTCGATTGCCAGAGCAAGCTGCAGAACAACTGTCACGGAGTTAGAGATAAAGGAAATGGTTCCGCATAAAAAATTGGTTCCCATATTTAATATGGCAGCTACACCGAAGGTAGCGATCAGAACGGGAACCTCTGCATAAGCGCGAGAGGTGATGGTCAGGACGATCACGATGATGATAGCGGCTATAACGATAATGACCTGCATTTCCTCCTGCAGACTGGCGGCGTCATCAGCACCCACTTCCGTGTCTATATAGGTATCGTAACCTGCAAGCAGTTCCTCAACGCGATGCAGTGCAAGGATACTGATCTGCTCGTCGCTTGTCCCGTCAAAGGTGATATCAAACAGAGCGGAAGAGTTGATATAGTGATCTTCCGTATCATCAAAGGTGATGCCGGAAACCCCTTCGATCTTTTCCATATCCTCCTTCAATTGTTCTGCGGTTTCATAGGTGATATTGGATACCATGACCCTTGCGGAACCGTAGGTGACAAACTCATCATTCATCAGGGTAAGGCCCTGCCTGGTTTCTGTCTCTTCCGGAAGATAGGTGGTAATGTCATTTTCAACATTTACCCAGCCTGTGGAAAAGAAGCAGAATACAATGGCAAATATGTATAAAAGAAAAAACAGGTTACGTTTATCTACGATAAAGGTAGCCAGCTTTTCCATAGGGGTTGCCTTATTTTTCTCCATGTAAATTCATTCCTTTCATCTGAGCAATTGGTACAGAGTATCTTTGCTTTCACAAAATTATAGAGCAGAAAGAAAAAATATCAATACCCAAAATGGGACATTTGTCCGGTATTTTTCCTATATTATTCTGTGGAAAAAATACGAGGAATCTGTTATTTTAGAAGAGAAAAGAAGGATGAAAGAGGAGAGACGATGCTGCCCGAACAATTTAGGAACAGGATGAAGCAAATGTTAAAGGAGGAATATCCTGCGTTTGAGAACAGTTATGCAAAGCCGAGCTGTCAGTCCCTCAGGATCAATGAACTGAAGGGGGATGTAAATAAGGTCTGCGGAAAGACAGACTTTCTTGAGGACAGGGTTCCCTGGGCAGAGGACGGCTATTATTATAAAGAGGAAGGAAGACCGGGAAAGCATCCCTTCCATGAGGCGGGGGTTTACTATATCCAGGAAGCAAGCGCTATGGCGCCGGTTATGGCTCTACAGCCAAAGGCAGGGGAAAAAATACTGGATCTTTGTGCAGCTCCGGGTGGAAAGAGTACCCAGATTGCAGCAGCCATGAAAGGACAGGGGCTTCTGGTCTGTAATGAAATTCATTCTCAGAGGGCAAAGATCCTGTCAGAAAATATTGAGAGAATGGGAGTGGTGAATGCGCTTGTCACCAATCATGAGCCGGCTGTTCTGGAGACCCATTTTCAGGAATATTTTGACAGAATTCTGGTAGATGCTCCCTGCTCCGGGGAAGGAATGTTCCGTAAAAATGAGGAAGCGGTGAAGGAATGGAGTCCGGAAAATGTTTCCATGTGTGCAGGAAGGCAGCTGGATATTTTAGAAAGTGCAGCCGGGATGCTGCGCCCCGGCGGGACAATGGTTTATTCTACCTGTACCTTTGCACCTTCGGAGGATGAAGGAACGATCAACAGCTTTCTTGCAGAGCATCTTGAATTCAGCCTGGTGGAAATTCCGCAATTTGCCGGGATGGAACCGGGGAATCCCGCATATCTTAAGAACAGCTGCGATAGGGATACTATCACGGAAGAAAGCAGGAAAATACGAAACGAGCTTACGAAGACAGTGAGGCTTTGGCCGCATAAGCTTAAGGGAGAAGGACATTTTATGGCATGCCTGAGAAAGGAGGGTGTCCTGACCGGAGAGACCTTCAGCACCGGAGGAGTCCAGAAAGGATTTCCCGAGGGAGAATGCAGGGAATGGCTGGAATTTGAAAAGCAGTATCTACGGAAAGAGCTTGCAGGGCAATATCTGAAATTTGGAGACCAGCTGTACCTGATGCCTGAGAATATGCCTTCTCTGAAAGGGCTTAAGGTGCTGCGTGCAGGACTTCATCTTGGAACGATTAAGAAGGATCGTTTTGAACCTTCCCATGCCCTGGCACTCAGCTTAAGACCCGAGGAGGCAGTCCTCACACACGATTTGACCGTTAAGGAGGCAGAAGAATATCTCTCCGGACAGACCTTTCAGGCAGAAGGAGAAAAGGGCTGGTATCTGATCTCAGTGGAAGGATATAGCCTCGGATGGGGAAAACTGGCAGGTGGTATCATGAAAAATCATTATCCCAAAGGACTACGAAAATGAGTTGAAAAAAACGAAACAGAAAGTATAATGATAATAAAGGCACTTTTAAGAGGAAGATTGTGGAGAACATGAATGAAGAATAAACGGATTTGGGCAGCAGCTGTAGCAATATCTGTAATTCTGCTTTCCGGCTGCAAAGCAGCGGGAAAGAATGAAAATCTGAATGCAGGTATGGAGCAGATCGCTGCATTGGAATATGACAATGCCCTTGCAAGCTTTGAGGCGGCAAGAGCCGCAGGAGAAAATGAGCGGCTGATCAGCAGGGGAGAGGGACTTGCCTACATGGGAAAGACCATGTACGACGAAGCGGCGCAGGCGTTTGAGGAGGCTCTTGCGGGAAGTGATGGAAGAATCGGTGACCTTGATTATGATATCAACTATTATCTGGCAACTGCATATTACAAGCAGGGAGACAGGGAAAAGGCGATTGCAGTTTATGATGCCATCACAGCGCTGAGGGAGGATGAGAAGGACGCCTATTATCTGCGTGGTGTACTTTATACCGAACAGGGAAATCTGGATCAGGCAAAGGAGGACTTTGACAGAACGATTGCTTTAGATTCGGCGGATTATGACAGACTGATTGAAATTTACGGAGTTCTGGATGCAGGTGGCTATAAGGAAACCGGACAGGAATATCTGCAGGCAGCGATGGATGCTGGGACCAAGGGAATGACCAATTATGAAAAGGGAAGGATCTGCTATTATCTGGAGGACTACGAGAATGCCAGAACCTATCTGGAGAAGGCAAGAGATGAGAGTGGTTATGAGGCGGTCCTATTTCTCGGAAAGACCTATG
>SAMEA3663277__coassemble_270_pt1 | contig 16752 bp, 16 predicted proteins | sample SAMEA3663277__metabat2_high_PE_003 | metagenome-assembled genome bin SAMEA3663277 (sample SAMEA3663277) | pig gut metagenome | biome: pig gut; feature: pig-associated habitat; material: faeces | place: China | collected 2013 | reverse complement strand
ACAAAGAAGAACACCATCACTACCACTGCCAGAAGCACCGGGAAGACGCTGGTAAGGAACCAGCTTTCCTCCTCCACCTTCTTGACCTCAGGATCAATTCCGTAGGAAATCAGCAGCTCTTCAATTTCCGACACATCTGTCACATACAATGTTTTGCTGGGCTCATTACTGATTGCAAAATCAACCTCACCGGTAGGTGTCTCACGGCTTGGCGTAATCACTGCATAGATGATCTTACCTGCCTCAAGATCCTCAATCAGCTCTCCTCTGGTATACTCTACCTGATTATTATCCAAAAGGCTTGGAATAATCAGCAGAGCCATCAGCAGGAAAATGAGTACAAAATATGCATTAAAACCTCGATTTTTCTTATTCAATCTCAATACCTCACTTGCCGGAACAACTGCCGGCTTCGCTTATTAGTCAAACTCCACCACACCGATATAGGGCAGATTCCTGTATCTCTGATCATAATCCAGTCCATAGCCTACCACGAATTCATCCGGAATCTGGAAGCCCGTGTAATCCACATGAACATCCACAACTCTTCTGTCCGGTTTGTCAAGCAGTGTACAGAGCCTTAAGCTTGCAGGTCCTCTGTCCTTGAGCATTTCCAGCAGATAACTCAGGGTACGTCCCGAATCCACAATATCCTCGATCACGATGACATCCTTTCCCTTTAGCGGCTCATCCAGATCCTTTACAATCTTGACCACTCCGCTGGACTTGGTCTCGCTTCCATAGCTGGAAACAGACATGAAATCCAGAGAAACCGGTACGGTAATCCTCTTTGCAAGCTCACACATGAAAAAGCTGCCGCCCTTGAGTACACATACCAGGTGAACCTGTTTTCCCGCATAATCCTTGCTGATCTGCTCCCCGATCTGCTGAATTTTGGCATCCACTTCTTCTTCCGTAAGCATGACTTTAATTCTTTCGGCCATTTTGATGACTCCTTTCTTCCTTCTGTATCTTCTCTTCCATAGCCGGTATCGTAACCTGTAAAATAGTACGGGTTGCTTCATTTACCTTATAGTATTCACTGATTCTATGCCCGGGTATCCACAGAATATGAGATTGCTCCGCAAGCAGGAATATGTTTGGTCGTTCCTCCTTCGGAATTTTTTCATTCACAAAATAATCCTGCAGGGATTTATGTCCCATCCCTTCCTTATTCCTGATGGTAAGGTAATCACCCGGTCTTTTCGTCCGAAACATCACAGACGAAGTTATTTTATCATAATCAAACCATTTCGTATATGTTTTTTCTGGAATATTTTGAGATTTTAACCCCGAAAATACTGCAAATTCCACTCTTCCAAGCCCCGGCACCATAATCTCGCCCGGCACAGGAGCCACATATTCCTTTCTGTTTTCCTTCTGTCCGGAATCGGCGCTTTTACTTAAGACATTCCTTTTTATGATACCCAGATCATATTTTTTATAAACCACAATTTCATAGGGTAGCTGCAGTTGTTTGCTGCCTGTTCCCTGAAAAAGCCTTTCCACCCCACGGACATGTGCTGCCGTAAGATCTTTTTTTGAACCTGCTACTTTTTCCAGACAGGAAAGAAGAATTCTTCCCTTCAGATAGTCATCCTCTGCTGCAAATACGGGAAGATCGATTAAGAGTTCACCTTCCTCTCTCTCCTTAACACAACGTTTCATACCCTGCTTTGTCATACGGCTGATAAATTCCTCTGCTCCCAGCAGATCATCTGCCGCCCGGTTCATATTGACAACTGCGCCCCGGCAGATCTGCTTCTCCGCATAAGGAAGAATATGGTGCCTGATACGGTTTCTCGTGTAAAAATCCTGCTCATTGGTGCTATCCTGACAAAAGGAAAGACTCTGCTGCGTAAGCCAAGTTTCGATTTCCTTTCTGGTTACGCAAAGAAGAGGACGGATAATTTTTCCGTTTACAGGACGGATTCCGGAAGCTCCGGTCAATCCGGTTCCCCGGAACAGGTGAAACAGCATGGTCTCTGCCCGGTCGTTGCTGTTATGTGCTACGGCAATCCTGCCCTCGGCTTCGCCAAGCACCCTCTCAAATGCCTGATAGCGGACAAGACGTCCCTCCTCCTCCTCGGAAAGCCCGGATTGCTTAGCCCTTTCCTTCACTTTTTCCTCAACCAGATAAAAGGGCAGCTTATAGCGGGAACACAGTGTCTCCACAAACTGCGCATCCTCCCCGGCATCCTCCCGGATTCCATGATTTACATGTACCACCCTGATCTGAAAGGGGATCTGCTTTTGCATTTCCAGCAGCACAAAAAGGAGGCAGACAGAATCTGCGCCTCCTGAAATTCCTGCAACTATGGTATCATGAGGTCTGATCATATGATACTTTTTACAATAGCCCATCACTTTCTTTACCATACTATATATAATATAGCGGAATTTTATGGAAAAGAAAAGCCTCAGTCATTCTTTTTCCAGATTCCGATCACAAGGATCGTCATATCATCCCGGATATGGCCTCTGCACTGATGAATACAGAAGTTCAGAAGAGCATTTGCCATCTCCCCGGGATTCTCCAGGTTACTCCCACCGATCAGCTCCGAAAGCATATCCTCCCCGATTCCCTGAGACAGGGCATCCAGCACACCATCTGAAACCATGATGATATAGTCCCCGTCCATAAGGGTTCTCCCTACCACTTCCATATCCGGCTTCTGAAAAATACCAAGCGGTAGATTCCCTGAGGAAATTCTGTCTACCAGGTGCTGTCTTTTAATGTAGGAGCTGGCGCTTCCTACCTTTACAAACCGGCATTCCCCGTTATAGAGATCCAGGCTGCAAAGGTCAAGTGTGGACATGTTTGCGTTTTCTCCGCCGCCAAGCAGTGCACTGTTAATCATCTGAATTGCCACTTCCATCTGAAAGCCTGCCTCCAGGAACTTCTGCATCAGCTCTACCACCATAGTACTGTCCAGACAGGCCTTCTCCCCTGACCCCATACCGTCGGAGAGCACTGCCGTCAGATTTCCCGTATCTCTCTCAAAAAAGGCATAATTGTCTCCGGAGATCCGCTCCGTTTCCTTGACTGCCTTCGCCACACCGGTCAATACATGAAATTTTGCCTCCTCCACATAATAAAAGGTCTGCCAGTCCATCCCGACAAAAAAAGCATTGTCCTGTGCACTCACCAGATGCATTCCCAGAAGAACAGAGAGAAGATCCGCCACATCCTCCGCAGAAAGATGATTTTCCCTGATATTTTTCATAGTCAGGGACACCTCCATGCGCCCCGACTCATTTTCTATCAAATAAAGATTTCTGATCTGAATATCCACTTCCTTAAGCGCATGGGCAACCTGTTTAAATCTGCGCTCTCCCATGGGCACACACCTTCTGGTTTCCTCCGCCAGTCCGGTCATAATCTGTGCCATTTCCTGAAGGTGCGCCACCATCAGCTCCTTGTTTTCTATAAGGCGCTTCTGCCATATGTAATCCTTTCGATCAGCAGGCTCCTTCTTTAAAAGAATTTCCTGATTGCCTTCTGTCTCCTTAAAGCTGCCGGCAAGCTCCCTGATGGAATCCGCATAGGTAAGCAGCTTTCTTCTGCCATATTCCGGTAGTATGCTGTTAAATTCTTCTCTTTGGTCCAACATATGCTTTCTCATACAACCGCCTCCTCCTGCAAAGGACTATTATACAAAAGGTCAGGAGCGGTATTTGTCAAACCCTGGCATCAGATCGATAAAATATTTTGACAAAAAAAGCAGGCGCCTTTAAAACGCCTGCTCAATTCTCATCCTTAAATAAGATTTCGCCCTCATACACCAAGCCAAGCTTATCCCTGGCTACTTCCTCGATGTATTTCTTGGTCTGGGTATATTTCTCATATTCTTCTATCTCAAGTGCCCGCTCTTCCTCTGCCTCGATCTGCTCCTGTAATGCCAGTTCCTTCTGCTGATAGGCCTCCTTCTTTTCCCGGAGCCCTGCGCTGCTGACAGCTACTACGATCAGCATCATCAGCATTGCAATCGATACCAGAAACATGCCGAAACGGTTTTGTCGTTTTTTTCGATAAGCAACTCTTCTTGCCATAATACTACCAAACCTTTCCGTCTGTGTACTAGGATTGATGTTTACATAATGTTATTTTAAGTAATTTATATCCCCGCGTCAACTTATTTTTCACATATTTCCCCGCTTTCCTGCTTTTTCTCCCTGAAGCCCCTAAAATACGGCATATTTTATGTCCAAAAAAACGAACGGGGCGCAATAGGAATCGCAGAATATGATAAAAGATCCGGCAGATCCGCTCAATAATTGTTGACATAATATCAACGAACAAAGTGCTGATGCTCTTCTTATATATCAGCATTCCCAGCGTGGCGCCAAAAACCGCAAACCATCTGAGGATCCCGTTATTCTCTTCGTACAGCATGTAAAAAACCCCAATGGCACAGGCAATCCAGAAGATCATATCCTCCAGGGAAATCAATAGAAGGTTATGCGGAATCAATCTGCGCAGAATCAGAAAGCCATCATACACAAAGGTGATGATGATGCCCAATAAAAAGGAGTGAAAAAGGAATACAACCTCAGCAATAATGTTCTGACTCATATACACCTACTTAAACAATCTGGCAAGAAGGGATTCTCCCTTGGCTGCCATATTTGACTGCTCTGAGTAGGTAAAGCTGTCAATACGTCCATCCACATCCACCTCGCCCTTATCCAGCATGAGCCTGTTCACATGGAGTTCATTGCCCTTAATCATGAGCATTCCCTGCTCCGTCTCCAGGATAATTTCATTTTCGTCAAAGGATAGGACATCATTGATCCCTGTGAGATTACATGTCCTTCTATTATTCAGGATCAGCTTATGTGTCCGCTTATTTACATTTGTCAGTTCTTCCATAAAAAATCTCCTGATACAATCTCTATAAAAGATTATATTAGGAGATATCATTTTATATTCTATAAAAATGAATTCTATAAATATCGGAACAGCTCCTTCGCCTCTTCCTTGCGGACGGTCTCCTGTACACTTAAGACCTCGACCTTCACATCCTTGTTACCGAATGCGATGGTGATAATGTCTCCTACCTTCACATCGGCAGACGCCTTGGCTGTTTTGTCATTGATCAGGACCCTGCCTGCATCGCAGGCTTCATTTGCTACCGTCCTTCTCTTAATCAGTCTTGATACCTTTAAATATTTGTCCAATCTCATAATTAACTCCCATGATGTAAAAAGGACCTGTATCTACAGGTCCTTAAGACATTCACACCTATGCGTTTACTAAATCCTTTAAAGCCTTACCAGCTTTGAACTTAGGAGCCTTGGAAGCTGCAATCTTCATAACTGCACCGCTCTGAGGATTTCTTCCTTCTCTTGCTGCTCTCTTGGATACTTCAAAAGTACCGAAGCCAACTAACTGAACCTTTCCGTCTTTCTTTAATTCAGCTGCTACAACGTCTGTGAAAGCCTTTAAGGCCTTTTCTGCATCTTTCTTGGATAAGCCAGCCTGGTCAGCCATAGCTGCTACTAATTCTGTTTTGTTCATTTGAACTCCTCCTCTTTATATGAGTGTTTTTTTCCTAGATGTCTCTTTTGAAACGCCTATATTAATATATATCGTTTTTGACTATATTTGTCAAGGAAATTTTGCCCTTTTCTCCTCTTTTTATGCGGTTTTCCGATATTTTTACTGTTTATCGGCCTGCTGATTGCCTAAAGCTTCGTTATTATCATTTACAGAATTGCCGCTTACCGTATTTCCGCTCACAGTATTATCCGTGGAAGAACTGCTATCTGTGGAATCAGAATTAATTGCATTTCCACTTACTGTATTCCCGCTCACAGTGTTTTCACTGCTCTCCGGATCAAGATCAGGGAAGGAATAGGTAACATCCTTGCCATCATCCGGAACCTCTATGCTATAGCTTCGGGTAATATAGCCTTCCTTCCGCAAAGTGATGGTATGCGTGCCTGCTGTCTTCGTGTAGGTAACAGGAGCAATACCCATATAAAGATTGTCCTGATAAACCTCTGTATCAGCCGGTAAGCTGATAGTGATCGTACTGCTTTCCTGATAGGAGGAAATGCTGTTGCCCGATACCTCCTTCTTTTCCGTAAGATCCAGCTTCACCACGGCGCCTTCCGCTCCCACCTCAAAGTACTCAGAAATTGTATCATAGCCCTCAGCCTTGGCTGTAATCTGATGCAGACCCAAAGACAGCCTTACAGGATAAGTAGTTTCTACCTCTGTGTCATCAACATACACCTGTGCACTCTGTGGGGTTACTTTCAGTGTCACAACACCGTTCTCCGGCTCCGGAATCTCAATATCTCCCAGATTGAGACTGGTTTCTCTATTTCTCTCAATCGTCACTTCCCTGGTTTCCTCCACACCGGCAGATGACAATCTGACGCTGTAGCTCCCTTCCGGTACGGTTATCAGCATGTCCGGTGCTATCTGGGTAATAATCGTTTGTCCGATTTCCATCCAGCCTCCCAGAACGGCCTCATCATTGATCAGCTTTAAATATCCATGACCTTTATCTACAGTGATGCTCATGATCGTATGACCTTTACCCTGAAAGGTAAGTACATCCTGCTTAATGATCTGTGCAATCTCTATTTTCTTTCCGTCAGAAAAAACCTGAACCTTTCCATCCAGACTGAAGGACTCATCTCCTATGGTTGCATTGCCGCTTGCTTCGTCAAACGTATATTTTGTCACATCCTCATAGCTCCACGCATCGCCTGACAGCGCAATGGAACCTGCTTCCTCAAGCTCACTGTTATATTTTATCTCGGCAATATCTCCGGGCATAAGCTGAGCCATACTCATGGAAGCCCCATACTTATCATTGATCAGAGTAGCACCTGTGTAAGTAAATTCCCTGCTCTCATTTCTGTCAGTCAAATAGACTCTAATCGTCTGGCTCTCCAAATTCACAGCTTCAATCACAGCGGTTGTCTGGGAAGTGTATATGTCCACAGGTTCCTGCGGCGGCTCATTTTCATAGGCGCTTTCAAAGGTTGCTTCCTGCGCAAGACCTATACTGCCACACCCCGTAAGCAGAAGACTACAAATGCAGACAATACATTTGATTCGATTTTGCAACTCATCCTTTTTTATCATATTGTTTTCCTCAAAAACAAACTGCTCTTTTGTCCTTCAAGTATAACATGTCTTGTCAAATAAGAAAAGAACTAAGGCAGACCGTATTTTTCCCTCATTCTTGCAAGAAAAACCTGTTTATCCTTTTCCTGATCAATCACTTTGTTCAACTTTTCCAGATTCTTTCCGGGAATCCATGCCTTCCCCGAGTTATAATAGAAATTGACAATCTTCCAGAATTTTTCCGGATAAGCAAGACGATAGTAGAGCTGAAGATAATCTTCCTTTTCCAGAATCCTTACCTTTTCGTAGGTCTTGATCAGCTCAAATCCTACTGTTTCTGACCATCCACTCTTTTCGAGCAGTTTTCGCATAAACAGATATAAATCTCTGACAGGACTGTCATAAATACATTTCTCAAAATTAGCCATATGCATTTGTCCATCGGCAATGGTCAGATTATGATATTGATAATCCCCATGACAGATGAGACTATATCCCTGCCCACTCTGAAAGTCATTCAGCTCCTCCGTAACCTGAAGGGCCAGCTGAAAGAAATAGTCATAGGCATGCATCAGGCAGATTTCAAAATCTGTCTTTTGCCCTCGTTCCTTCAGGTATTTTTTAACTCTGCGCAGCTCCCTGTTATGCTTTTCGAATTCCCGACAGGCACAATGAGGCACCGGTTTTTCCAAAAAAGCCTCATCAGGGCCGGATACCTTATGAAACGAAGCAAGCAGCTTCACCGCCTGTCTGCACTCTTCCATATCCCTGACATTACATTCTCTTCCTTCCACATAGGTCTTAAGAACATAACAGGTTCCATCCTGATCCTGCGTGAGTAGCTCCTCATCCTTATTCTTCAAAATACTTTCTGCCTGATAAAATCCCTTTTCCCGTATTATATGAAGCAGGGCATCCTGAAAAACCACCTTTTCCCTGTGCCCTGCATATTCCTTCAAAATAAAAATACCCTGCTTTGTCTCACATAAAACAGCACTCCGTCCTTTCCAGGTGCGAAGCACTTCTATATCGTATTTGTCCAGTAAACTGACGCTTCTGTCATTCACAACGGTTACCCCCAATTCGTGTCATATCCTATCTTATGAGTAACCGTTTTAAAGTATTACTGTGAAAATCTAAACGCCTCCTCCATGAGAAGTTCTTTTCTGTTTCTGGAAGGATCCTCCACTACATAATCGAGAAGTGCCTTCAGAACCTCTCCCAGCTCTTTCCCGGGTTTCATACCGGCATCGATCAGATCCTTTCCCGTCACAGCCAATGTTTTTAAGGAAACGCATTGCTTCTCAGCTATGATCTGCTCGTAAATTCTATGGACCGTCTCAAGGCTTTCCAGCTTTTCCTGCCTTAAGTAATCGCTCTGCGCATCGGTGTCTGCCTTTTTCACCTCAAACAAAAGAGGGAAAATATCCTCCCCAATCTTCATGATTGCACGACGGACGCTTTTTTGCGTCGGCTCTACCTTGTAATCATGATAACGGACCAGATTTGTGACCAGGTGAATCGTGTGATTATCAAATTTCAATCTTCTTAAGATAACTCTGCTCATTTCTTCGGACAGGGAAGGATGTCCGTAGAAATGATCAATCCCCTTCTCATCCGTAATACGTTTTTCAGGCTTTCCAATATCATGGAAAAGCATAGTGAGACGCAGCACCTTATCCGCCCTCACCGCCTCCATCGCTTTCAGGGTATGCTCTCCTACACTGTAGCAGTGATGGGGATTATGCTGCTGTGTTTTCATACAGGCATCAAATTCCGGCAAAACCACCGCCGTAATTCCACTTTCCCATGCAATCTGCAAGTTTTCCGGATGAGGTGAAGTAACCAGCTTTACCAGTTCTACCTGAATCCGTTCGGCACTGATATGGGACAGATTGTGCGCAAGCTGCCTGATTGCTTTACAGGTCTGTTCTTCGATCTCATAGCCAAGCTGTGCCGAAAAACGCACCGCTCTCATCATTCGAAGCGCATCCTCCGTAAATCGCTCTGCCGGATCCCCTACACAACGTATCAATTTTCTCTCAATATCCTTCATCCCGTCAAAAATATCCACAAGACCGGCTTCATCGTTATATGCCATGGCATTGATGGTAAAATCCCTGCGCTTTAGATCCTCAATCAGATTGGGGGTAAAGGTCACCTCTTTGGGATGACGACTGTCCTCATATTCTCCGTCAATCCGATAAGTCGTCACCTCAAAGCCTTCCTTGTCGAGCATGACGGTTACCGTTCCGTGCTGGATGCCGGTATCTATGGTTCTCGGAAAAAGTGCCTTTACCTGCCATGGAGTTGCGGAGGTTGTAATATCCCAATCGTCCGGAATACGCCCTAAAATCGAATCACGAATACAGCCGCCTACTGCATATGCTTCGTAGCCGGCATCTGTAATTGTCTGTATGATCTGTTTTACTTTTTCAGGCAGCTGTATCATACCTTTCATGATCCTCTTTCAAGGGAAGATACAAGTGTCTTCCCGATCAATCTCTATTTCTGTACCAGTCTGCAGGTCGCTCTTGCAATCGCAAGCTCCTCATTGGTGGGAACTACCATTGTAACCACGCGGGAGCCTTCATCGGATAAAATTACCTCTTCTCCGCGAAGCTTATTTTTCTCGGGATCAATATTCGTTCCCAGAAAACCGATATACTGTCCGATCAGTTCACGTACCTTTGCGTTGTTCTCTCCGGCCCCGGCAGTAAATGCAATCACATCCACACCGTTCATAGCTGCCGCATAGGCACCGATATATTTTCCAACCCGATAAGCGTAAGTCTCAAGCGCTGTCTGTGCCTGCTGATTTCCCTTTTCTGCAGCCTCCGCAAGATCACGGAAATCACTGGAAAGTCCGTCAGATAAACCAAGCACACCGGATTTCTTATTGCAGATAGCAATCATTTCCTGGGCAGAGATCCCTTCCTTTTCCATCAAAAAAGAAATAATGGCAGGATCCATATCACCACTTCGGGTTCCCATGATCAATCCCTCCAGAGGAGTCAGTCCCATGGAAGTATCCACACTCTTTCCGTTCATCACTGCCGATACACTTGCACCGTTTCCAAGATGACAGACAATGATTTTTAAGTCCTCTCTCTTTTTACCCAGAATCTGAGCAGCACGCTCTGAGACAAAATCATGACTGGTTCCGTGAAATCCGTATCTTCTTACCTTGTATTTTTCATAATATTCATAAGGAAGTCCGTACAAATATGCCTTCTTTGGCATGGTTTGATGAAAAGCCGTGTCAAATACGCCTACCATAGGAACCCCCGGCATAATCTCCCTACAGGAATTAATGCCGATCAGGTTGGCAGGATTATGCAGCGGAGCAAGGTCATTGCATTCTTCAATTGCTTTCATTACCTCTTCAGTCAGCAGAACTGAGTCTGCAAATTTTTCACCGCCATGAACAATTCTGTGTCCTACGGCATCAATTTCGTCAAGAGACTTCACGGCTCCCACAGCTGAATCTGTCAGCTTCTCGATCACCAGCTTAACTGCCTGAGTGTGATCTGCCATGGGCGCAGACGTTGTCTGCTTTTCTCCACCTGCCTTCTGGTGCGTGATCGCACTGCCGTCAATACCGATTCGTTCACAGAGTCCCTTTGCAAGAACCTGCTCGCTGTCACTGTTGATCAGCTGATATTTTAAAGACGAACTGCCGCAATTAATAACTAAGATATTCATAAGCTTCTCCATCCCAAACATGATTTATTCGCAACTGTTTTGCATCTTTATCTTACGCTCTGTATACCGCTTAGTATGCTCTGCCCCAGTAAACCATCTTTTTCGCAGGCTTACCGCAGTATACACATTTGTCGGATAGACATTCCTGATGGAAGGGCATGCAACGGCTTGTAACTGCCATCTCTTCCTTGATTGCTTCCTCACAGGCTCTCTCTCCACACCACATTGCCTTAACAAAGCCGGCTTTCTGGGCAAAAGTCTCTTGGAACTCCTCTTTGGTGGTAGCAGTATAAGTATGCTCCTCCAGATGCTTCCTGGCTCTTGTAAGCATATCTGACTGAATCTGCGTAAGCAACTCTCCTACCTTCGCTTCCAGCTGATCTAATGCTACTTCCATCTTTTCTCCGGTATCTCGACGGCAGATGACACACTTGCCTGCCTCAATATCCTTCGGACCGATTTCCACACGCATGGGAATACCGCGCATTTCCTGCTCGGAGAACTTCCATCCGGGACTCTTATCAGAGTCATCCACCTTAACACGGAAGCTGCCCAGCTTATCACGGAGCTCGTAAGCCTTCTCAAGAACACCTTCCTTCTTCTGCTGAATCGGAATGATCATCACCTGCGTCGGTGCAATCTTCGGAGGCAGCACCAGTCCGGAATCGTCACCGTGAACCATAATGATCGCACCGATGATTCTGGTGGACATACCCCAGGAGGTCTGATGAACATACTTTAACTGGTTATCCTTATCGGTAAACTGAATGCCGAATGCTCTTGCAAATCCGTCCCCAAAGTTATGGCTGGTTCCCGATTGCAGTGCTTTTCCGTCATGCATCAGTGCTTCGATCGTATAGGTCGCCTCTGCCCCTGCAAATTTCTCCTTCTCTGTCTTACGCCCCTTTACAACCGGAATTGCCAGAACCTCCTCACAGAAGTCTGCGTAAACATTCAGCATCTGCTCTGTTCTTTCCTGCGCCTGCTCGGCTGTGGCATGGGCGGTATGTCCTTCCTGCCACAAGAATTCCCTGGAGCGAAGGAAGGGTCTTGTTTCCTTTTCCCAGCGGACTACACTGCACCACTGATTATATACCTTGGGAAGGTCACGGTAGGATTGGATATCTCCCTTATAGAAATCACAAAACAGCGTTTCGGAGGTCGGTCTGACACACATTCTCTCCTGGAGAGGATTGAGTCCGCCGTGTGTTACCCAGGCAACCTCCGGTGCAAACCCCTCTACGTGATCCTTTTCCTTTTCAAGAAGACTTTCGGGGATGAACATCGGCATATAGACATTTTCTACGCCCGTTGCCTTAAATCTCTCGTCCAGCTGTCTCTGGATATTTTCCCAGATCGCATATCCTGCGGGCTTGATTACCATGCAGCCCTTCACATTGGAATAGTCAATCAATTCTGCCTTCTTCACCACATCCGTATACCACTGTGCAAAGTCCTCACTCATGGATGTGATTGCTTCCACTAATTTTTTCTCAGCCATTTTTTTCTCCTTCTTTCAAAAAATAATCACAAAAGGGCGGTACACCTATCCACCCCATAAGGGACCGGAATCCGGCGGTACCACCCTAATTAATGCATCAAACATTCTCTTTTCTTACCGTTATCGCCGGTGCTACGCTGTACTTTTGCTGCTCGCCTTTCATACAGGGCTCCAAGGCAGGTTCCAAACATTCCTCTTAAGAATCTTGCAGCTCCCTTACGGGGATTCTCTCTCTGGAAGGCTCCTGTTTTGTACTAATCCTCTTCCTCGCCGTGTCAGTTTATTTTGTCCTTTTGTTTCCGTGGACTTGTACCATGATTGTAGGCAAAAATTCGAGGTTTGTCAACCTACATTAGCAAAACCCTTTTTACAAAAACCTTTTAATCCAAGAATTAGTAATAAATCAATCAACACGACTACCGCAACGGAGCTCATGCCATAGCCAATTCCCAAATGCTCTGCAATTCTACCGATTATAGAAGGCATAATAATGGAACCCATACTGGCAAGTGTCAGGATAAAACTCCATGACAATGCATACTTTTGGATCAGTGTACCTGCAAAGGATACGGTTGTAGGATAAATTCCTGCCATGCTGAATCCAAATCCCATAATGCCTAATACAATCATACCTGTACTTCTGCTGAAAAGAAGAAGGAAAAAGAAAAACACAAAGCCGATGCCCATAAAGACAAGCAAATTTTCCTTTTTGATCTTAGTCGACAACCATGCCACAGCCAATCTGCCAAATAGAATCATAATCCAAAGCACGCTTGCCATTATCTGGGACAACGATGCACTTAAATAACCCGAATCCTTGAAATAAGTGATCATCCATCCGATAACACCCTGTTCTGCACATAAATAGAAAAAAAGGACCAACGTGCAAAGCCAGAAAATGGGTTCCGCAAAAAAGCCGTATCCTGTCTTTTTTTGCGTGCCGCCCTTTTTCTTTTCTTCTTTCTTCCTCCCCGCCTCCATTGGGTCGACAGGTATCAGAAAATAAAGAAACCAGCACAGAATTCCCATTGCAAACATAAAAAAGCAGGCCATAATCCAGTTATCAGAAGTTTTTGCCGTAAACGCTGTAAGCAACAACGGAAACAAAAATGCACCAATAGAAAACATTGCATGCAGACCATTAATGATCCAAGCCTGTCCGGGTGCCAGATCATTAATCACAGTATTATTGAAGTTGCTGGCAGCTCCTCTTGCCAGTCCTGTAAATAAAAAGGCTATTGCAAGAAACACCGGCGCTTTTCCAAAGATAATCAGTAAAAAAGCTGTTGCAAAAAAACTTTCAAAAAGTAAAATACCCTTTTTTCTTCCAAGTGTTACGGAAAGAATGCCTGCCGTAAAGCTTGCAATCAAATTTCCCACCGAATGCAAACTGACAATCAATCCGCTAAATGCATAGCTTAATCCTCTTGCCTCCTTAAGAAAGGGAAGCAAAGAGCCTATGGACAATGCCAGCAATCCATTGATCAGAAATGCACTATAGCAGAAGAAAAGCTGCTGTTTTTTCTCTTTTGTATCTAGACTCTGAACCATCTGTAAACACCTATTCCGTTTCCTTAATTTTTTCTATAATATCCAAATAATCCTTACAGTATATTTCATAAACCCCGCTGACTGCCTCCTGAAACTCCATTCTCTGCTCTCTCGTCAGCTCAGTTACCTGCACCCCTTTGCTGATTGCTATTTCCCTTGACTTCTTTTCCCTCTCTGTCCAAAGCTGTCTTTCATAAGCGGCAGACTCTCTGGCACATTCCTGCAGAATCAATTGATCCTCCCTGGATAGCTTTTCCCAGGTTGTCTGCGCACATAACTGTACCTCCGGCACTCTGGTATGTTCATCAACCGTAAAAAATTTTGCAATCTCATAATGTCCCATGGATTCATAGGAAGGCCAGTTATTCTCTGCACCGTCAATCACTCCTTTTTCCAGTGCGGAATAAACATCGCTGTAAACCATAGGGGCTGCATTTGCACCCAAAGCCTCTACCACATCCACCATAAGTGAATATTCCTGAACCCTGATGTTAAGTCCTTTCATATCTGAAACTACACGGATTGGGCGCACTGAATTGTAAAAGTTTCTAGCTCCCGCATCATACCAGCTGAGTGCCACCAGATCAGAGTCTTCAAAAGCCTGAAAGAATTCTTCGCCCACTTCGCCATCCAATATTTTCCACATATGTGCGGAGTCTCTGTACAGGAATGGCATCTGCAGCACATTCAGTTTTGGAATTTCGTCTGCTACGGAAGATAAAGATGCTCTGGTAAAGTCAATCCCGCCAAATTGCATTTGTGCAATAACCGATTGTTCATCTCCCAGTTCACCCCCCGCTTTTACAACAATTTTAATTCTGCCGTTTGTTTTTTCTTCTACCAATTCAGCAAAACGATAAGCGCCAAGCGTGGTAGGATAGCCTTCTGACTGGTTTTCTGCATAAGTAAATACATATTCCGGTTCCGGCTCTTTTCCTCTTTCCTTCATGATAAAGCAAACTGCTACTATTGCTACTAATACACCTAAAGGAATTAAACCAAGCATCTTCCTTTTCATTGTACTCTTTCCCCCTGTTCTTAATCTACCGGCAATTTCAGAATCTGCAGACGGTATTCACTGGGAGTAAAGCCGGTCACCCTCTTAAAAACCTTGGTAAAGTAATTAGCATCTCTATAGCCACTTTTTTCGCCTGCCTCTTTTACGCTGATTACAGGATTGCTTAACAGTTCCTTTGCCTTTTCAACTCTATAATCCGCCATATAGGCAGTAAAATTATTATCAAAGCATTGCCTGAAGAGTCTGCAAAAATATGCATCAGAATAATGCAAAGCACCCGCCACATCCTGCAGGGAAATATCTTCCCAATAATGATGATGAATATAGTCAAGTATCATTTCTTTGGCTATATTGGCCTTTGTTATCTCCATCCTGCTGCTTTCAGATTGTAAGACCTCCTGCCTGCCTTCCTCTTTCTCTTCATCTCTTTGTTTTTCCTTCTGTTGCTCTGTCGCTGCATCCTCTTCCTGAAGAATTCGTACAGCCTCATCCAATGCTGCTCTAAGCTCTCTGTCCGGGCAGGGTTTAAGCAGATAATCCAGCGCTTTTACATAAATTGCTCTTTTGGCATATGAGAATTCATCAAAGGCTGTCAGAAAAATAATACAACAGTCCTTATGCTTTTTCCTGATTTCTTCTGCCGCTGTAAGGCCGTCTATTCCGGGCATTTCAATATCGAGTATGGCAATTCTGCATTTATTTTCCTCAAACAGAGAAATTGCTTCTCTGCCATTAACAGCCTGCACAATACTAAACTGATCCTGATAATATTTCTGAATCATTTTCGTCAATACCACCCGTTCAATTGGTTCGTCATCAGCTATCAGTATTGAATACATTCATCTGCTCCTTTCCTCTTTTTTGCGGGATAGTCAAACGAATCGTGGTTCCCTCTCCTTCACAGCTGAAAATCTCAACCTGTCCGGCTTCATACATTCCATAAATACGCTTATAAAGGTTCCCAAGTCCGATTCCCATTTCGCCCTTCTCCTGCCTTTCATAAGCACCCCTTATTTTTTCCACCTTTTCTGCTGACATTCCCACTCCCGTATCTGCAATGGAAATCAATAAATTTTCCTTCTCCTGCCATATTTTTATGAAAATGGTTCCTCCCTCCTCCTTTTTTGCAAGCCCATGAATAACTGCATTTTCTATCAGTGGCTGAAACGTAAAGGTCGGGATCATATAATTGTCTGTTTCCAGTTCACATTCAATACTATAGCTGATCCTGTTTCCGAAACGCATTTCCTGTAAATACATATAGTCCTTTACAATCTGTATCTCTTGCGTTAATGTTGTTTCTGCATCCTGTGATTTTAAATTATACCGAAAAATAAAGCTTAGTGCCTTAATCATTTTTTCCGTTGTTTCCGCACCCTCCAGATTAGCCATTCCACCGATGACATTCAAAGTATTAAAAAGGAAATGCGGATTAATCTGGTTTTTAAGGAGCTCCAGATTCGTTGTCTCCAGCTGCTTCTCTACCTCAAGACGCTGGAGCTCTTCCTTATGCAGCAGATCCAACGTCTTTCTCTTTTCCTCCAGCCCCATAATATATTCTCCGGTAGCATATTTCATTTTGTTAAATGCATGAATCAGTTCTCCCATTTCATCATTGCTGTTTACCGGAATATCTTCAGTATAAAAATCATTTTCCGCAATTTTTTTGGAGGCTTGTACAAGTTCCATAATAGGAAGAATAATTGCCCTTTGAAGCAATTCCACAAACTGAAAGATAACCCAAAACAAAAGAGCACCCACCAAAATCACCAATACCGGAAGCATTGCAAGTGCCGGTACCTTTTCGCGATAGTCATAACTTCCCGCTTCCAGCGTTTCAGTCATTAAGGTATCAGCATATTCCTGCAAATAATCCTGCATATCATATAC
>SAMEA3663277__coassemble_183_pt1 | contig 21258 bp, 19 predicted proteins | sample SAMEA3663277__metabat2_high_PE_003 | metagenome-assembled genome bin SAMEA3663277 (sample SAMEA3663277) | pig gut metagenome | biome: pig gut; feature: pig-associated habitat; material: faeces | place: China | collected 2013 | reverse complement strand
GGATTTGGAATTTTTGTTGATGACATGGCTGTTATGGTCAGATTCTATCGTGATGTTCTGGGGTTTGAGATAAAGGAAGATGAGAATACTTCGAATGTCTTTCTTGAAAAGGATGGAACGCTATTTCTTTTATATCGAAAAAGTGATTTTGAAAAAATGACAAATAGGACATTCTCGTATTGTAAAGGTGTGAATGGACATTACGAGATTGCGCTCAGCGTAGATAACTATGCAGCGGTTGATAAGACCTACGCAGAAGTAATTGCAGCCGGTGCCGAAAGTATTATGGAACCAACTACAGAGCCTTGGGGTCAGAGAACCTGCTATATTGCCGATCCAGAGGGAAACCTTATTGAAATCGGATCATTTAAGGAGGTGTGAGTAAATGAAGAAATGGTATGACGAAGAGTATGTCTTTACGATTGAGGTAACAGGATATCTGCGGGGAAACCACACAGAGCATTTATGCAGAAATGGGGAGGAAATTGGGGATAAATATACCTGTACATACGGTTGCCCTGTTAATGAACAGGGTTATGGAATCTGTCAGAAAATGATGCAACTTCTTTACGGAGATATGCAGGCTGTCAGAAGTGGAGGAAATCTTGCACTGGTAGGTGGGACGGGAAACAATGAAAAGGATTACGTATGTCCGGATGGATGTGTTTGTTTTCATATGACTGCTAAAAAGACTGGTGCTGAGAACTTTTATACCGGCAAGTATTATCAGGAGTAAAGGAGAATCCCAATGAGCAAGGCATTAGTAGTTATTGATATTCAAAATGATATTACAAAGCATTACAGGGATATTATCGACAAAATAAATAATGCAATCTCCTGGGCACAAAGTCAGGGAATGTACGTTGTTTATATTAAGCACAACAATATTACTGACGGAACAAGAACCTTCAAGCCGGATACAAAAGGAGCCGAACTTGTACCGGAGCTTTCGGTGGTATCAGACCATATCTTTGTGAAAACGAAAGCCAATGCATTAACCAGTGAAGATTTCGCCAGGTTTATTGCAGACAGTGAAATCGACGAATTCTTTATATGTGGTGCTGATGCTACTGCCTGTGTGAAGTCAACAAGTTATAATATGGCAAAGGCAGGTTTCAAGGTACATGTGATTTCTGATTGTGTGACAAGCTACGACCTGAAGAAGATTGATGAGATGCTTGAATACTATGAGAAAAAAGGCTGTGACGTTAAGCATCTGGATAAGTTTATTTCGGATTGATGAACTACCGGTATCAAAGAAACGGACAAATGGCGTTCTTGTTGACAATTTTTGTGAGTTGTTGTATAAATAAGTTTATATAAATAACTTTATATAAAGGAGGAGGTTTGTGGGAAGAAAAACTCAGATTACGAAAGAAATTATGTTACAGGCTGCATATGAGATATTGAAGGAAGAAGGGTATCCAATGGTGAATATTAAAACCATTGCCGCAAAAGTGGGGTGTTCCACACAACCGATTTCCTGGCAGTTTGGGAATATGCAGGGGATGCGTAAGGAGTTATATAAATATGCATCAGAGCAGATCTTTGGGGATATAGAACAGAGAATTGCGAATATGAATGCAATGGAAGCTTTTTTTGAATCAGGAAAAATCTATATTTCAAATGCGTGTGAATATCCCAATGTCTTTCGCTTTCTATGCGTAGATGATCCGGGAGATATTGTAGAGAAAAGCAGTAGTGTTGTGGACCTTCTGGGAGATGACTTCATAAAGGAAATGTTAGTAAAAGAGATAGAACTGCCTATGGAAACAATAAATAGGATTACGGCTGATATAGTGGTGTATACACATGGTTTAGCAGTAATGCTTTTGTGGGATGCGTTCAAAATGGATAAGCAGGCTGCATATGGAATGATTTATAATCAGGCATCGCTTGTGTTTGGGCAATACGGAATTGATGTTAAGAAATATGTTTCACTTTAAGTGAGATGGAAATGTCAAACATGAATGATATGAGAGGTATAAGGATGATTTTATTAATTGATACAACCAATGAAGGTATAGGAAAGAAGATAGCTTCCGAACTTGTAAACAGTAGTCGGGGAAAATCATATGAATACATTGATGCTTCAAATATGAATATATCTCATTGTGTTGGGTGTAATTTCTGTTGGCTTAAGACTCCCGGACAGTGTGTGATAAAGGATGAATATGAGCCACTTCTTAAAAAGATGTCAAAGGCAGATCAGGTATGGCTTATTTCAGATACTAAATTTGGATTCGTTTCATACAAAGCAAAAAACATAGTAGACAGAGTTATGCCGATTGTAACAATGAATCTTCATATGGTAGGAAATCAGATGCGCCATATTACCAGATATGATAAGAATCCTAACTGGGGCGTAATATATTCGGGAGATGGAGATAAGGATTATTTATCCTGGTGGTGTGAAAGAGTTGCAATCAACTTTGGAAGCAAATCACTTGGAGTATTTAGCGAGAAAGAGTACAAGGAGGCAATCTCATGCATGTAATAATCATCAATGGCAGTCCCAGAGTGGAAAAATACAGTAATACAGAGAAAATAATAGATGCATTCTCTGAAGGCTTAGCAGAGGCTGGAGTTAGCTTTGAAAGATATGCGATTTCTAACAAGAATAACTGGGATGAAGCAAGAGAAGCATATATTAATAACACAGAAATAATCATTGCTCTTCCTTTGTACGTTGAGAGTGCACCGGGCATTTTGCTTGAATTTCTGGAAACGCTTCCGGTAAAGGATAAGAATACTCGCGTTTCCTTCATCTTACAGAGTGGATTTGCAGAGGCTAGCCAGCTTAGATGTGGAGAGGAATTTTTGAAGAAACTCCCCGAATATCTTGGCGTAAGCTATGGAGGAACCTTAATAAAGGGTGACAATTTCGGTATCAGAGTAGTAAAGGAAGAGGAGGTAAAAAAACTAACCGGACCATATAAAGAAATGGGAAAAACATTTGCAAGTGGGAATGGTTTCTTTTCTGAAGCAGTAAAGAAATTTGCGGGACCGGAGTATTTTTCTCTTCCTATAAGATTGATGCTGCAACTTATGTTCAAGACAATAGCGAAGAAACGGTTTGCAGAGGCGGCAAGAGAATTTGGATGTAATGTTCCGCTTGATTACAGACCATGGGCATAACCCGGAGGTGGTGTTTGGGGGGATAACCCTAGAGGCTGTGGTTTTACTTTCCGAGAAAATGGAGATGAAATAGGCATTTATTAGCACTTGATGATGAAAGGTGAAAATTGATGAACTGGGAACCTTGGACAGGATGCAGCCCTTATAGTGAAGGCTGTAAATATTGTTATTATTATGGACCATATTCAAAACGATATGGTCAGAATGTAGTTGTAAAGACTGATAAATTTGACTGGCCAATAAGGAAAAATGCGAGGGGCGAACTGTGTATTAAGGGTGGAAAAACGGTTGCAACTTGCTTTGCTACTGACTTTTTTATTCCGGAAGCTGACGAATGGAGAAAAGAAGCCTGGGATATGATAAGGCAGCGTCAGGATCTGGATTTCCTGATTCTTACAAAAAGAATAGACCGGTTTATGGAATCACTCCCTGAGGATTGGGGAGATGGATTTGACAATGTTAACCTGGGATGCACGGTGGAAACACAAGAAATTGCTGATTACAGATTACCTTTATTTTTATCCTATCCGATAAAGCGACGCTTTATCGCATGTGGACCTTTACTGGAAAGAATTGACCTTAGTCAGTATTTACATGGAGTAGATCATGTTACGGTTGGAGGGGAAACAGGCAGAGAGGCGCGTGTGTGCGATTATGAGTGGGTTCTTGATATCAGAGAGCAGTGTCAACGTGCAGGAAAGACCTTCTGGTTTAAAGAAACTGGATCTCGTTTCAAGAGGGATGGTGTTGTTTATAAGGTGAATCCCTATAAGCAGCATAGCATGGCAAAGGAGTGTGGAATATCTTTTGGATAAACGATATGTTACGAGTTGACCGTTGGATAATCCAACTGATGTTATATAACGAAACTCGAATAGGCATGAAAGCTGATTTTTGAATTGTACTTTATGTTCATTTGTGTTATACTTTAATAGAAAAGTAGGGGAATTTATAGCAGAATTTACCAAAACTGCCGATGAGGTTTTTCATGTCTGGCAGGAGGGACGGACCAACCGAACGGGGTGAATCTGAATATCATCAGCTTTGATATTTATACATAAAGTACAAACAAGGGCAGTTTCGGGAAACCGCTCTGATATAAGGAGGAAAAGTTTATGAAGAACAAAAAGATGAGTACTGTGATTACATTGACGATTTCTCTGATGATGGCGGCCTGTCTGTTACTGTTGTTCCTGGTGTCCAACCGGAATATGCGTATAACAATGCAGGACTCGGCAATGGATAACATGTCAACTTCGCTTGGAGCAAAGGCGGAGATCGTGGAACAGTATGTGGATCAGGCGGAAAAATTGCTTATCTCTTTCGGCAAAGCTCCGATTGTGGCAGAATTCCTGAAGAATCCGGGTAATGCGGAACTGGAAAAGAAAGCGCAGGCTTACACGGAAAGCTATTTCGCCGGACTTGAAGGTTGGGAAGGAATTTACATTTCGGAATGGAACACCCATGTTATTACTCACTCCAACACAAGTGCAGTGGGAATGGTGATGCGTGAGGGAGAACCCCTTGAAAAGCTGCAGAATTCTATAACGGCAGCAGGTGCTGTGTACAATACGGGGATGTTGATTTCTCCTGCTTCCAAGCAGATGGTATTATCTCTCTATGCCCCGGTTTTTGATAAGGACGGAGCAACAATCCTTGGCTTCGTGGGAGGCGCCCAGCTTGCGGAAACCCTGCAGTCAGTACTGGAAGGGCTGCATGTTGAGGGAATGGAAAATGCAAAGAATTATATGATCAATACAGAGACAGGCATGCATATCTTTAATGAAGATGCGTCACTTATGGCGATGCCTATCGAGGATGAAATGTTGCTCTCTGTGATAGATGCCATCAGTGTTCAGTCTGATGACAGTATCGGAAGTCTTGAGTATGTGGACGCAGACGGTGTGAAGAGTGTGGCCATGTACAAGGCGATACCGGAACGAAACTGGGCGGTAGTGGTTAGTGACAGCAAGGATGAGATATTTGCGAAAGCGGATGCCAGCAGAAATGCTTTCGGTTTGATTTGTATTGGTGTTTATGCTCTTATTCCTATTCTTTGCTGGATTGCCGTAAATCTTTGTGTAAAACCTCTGAAGGTTGTGGAAAAGGCTGTTATCAAGCTCCAGAAACTGGAACTTGAAACACCGGAAGAATTGAAAAAGTATATCGGTGCCCGAAGCGAAGCAGGTCAGATTGCAACAGCATTGGATTCCCTGTATGAAACCTTCCGGAAGATTGTTTCCACCTTGCGTGAATGTACTGCGACCTTGAATGTTTCCACGGATAAAATGAACCATGCATCACATATGCTGATTGAAGGAATGGGAGATAACTCTGCGACGACGGAGGAGCTTGCTGCCAGCATCGCCACTACGAACAGTGCCATTGAACAGGTGGTAAATGAGATCGTGACCATATCCGAACTGGTAGAGAAGGTGGAGGAAAAGGTTAAGGCAGGTGACCAGAAGAGTGAAAATCTGTTGGAGGCTGCACAGAGTATGCGTGAAATGGCAGATACCACTTTGGCAGGAACGGGAGAAAGAATCGAAAAGAACCGGAAGAATGTGGAAGAGGCCATGCTTAATCTGAAATCCCTTACCCGTATCAATGATATGGCAAAGCAGATTCTTAACATTGCGAACAAGACCAACCTGCTTTCCCTGAATGCTTCTATTGAGGCGGCGAGAGCAGGAGAAAACGGAAGAGGATTTGCAGTCGTTGCACAGGAAATCGGAGCCCTGGCTTCCAACTCTTCCGCTACGGCAAAGGAGATTCAGGATATCTGTAAGGATATCAATGTAAATATACAGAATGTACAGGAATGCGTCGATGACATCATGGGATTCATGGAGGGAGATGTATCCGATAAGTTCAAAGAGTTTGCCAATATTGCAAATGAGTACAGCACTTCTGTAGTGGAAATCCGAGATGCGATCGGAGAGATAGAGGATACTTCGAGTGGTGTTGTAAATTCTGTGACGAGTATCCGTGAGAAGATGGATGTGATACACACCGCTTCTTCGGAAAATGAAATCGGTGTCGACGAAATTGTCAATAAGATTGAGCAGACCAACCTGACGGCAGGAGAGCTTGAGAACGTAGGAAAAGCAAATCAGGAAAACGCGCAGGCAATCAGCACAATCGTAGAAAAATTTGGACAATAGGATTGGTAAGTCTATTTTCGGAATGTTATTCCGGCTCGGCAAATTCCCTTCCACTCATAGTATTATGGGTGGAAGGGTTTTCTGTTATGCCGGAGAGTGTTTCGCAACAAAATGATTGATTTGGGAAAAGCAGTTGCTGATTAGGAGAAAAAAGACTATATTTATAAATGATGATTTATCAGTGATGACTACATATAGTGGAGAGTACCTAAATGAAAAACCAGTATAACAAGACGATTACAGCCTGTTTCGTTGGCTACATCGTACAGGCAATCGTAAACAATTTTGTTCCGCTTTTGTTTTTGACCTTTCAGAGAACCTATGACATTCCGCTTTCACAGATTACACTGCTTGTGACCTTTAATTTTGGTGTACAGCTTTTGGTGGATCTGCTTTCGGTTGGTTTTGTTGACCGGATCGGGTATCGGGCTTCGATGGTTATTGCGCATTTCCTGTCGGCAGCAGGACTGATTCTTCTGACCTTTCTGCCGGAGCTGTTGCCCTCACCTTTTGCGGGAATTCTGATCTCAGTGATGGTGTATGCTATCGGAGGCGGTATTTTGGAGGTTCTGGTGAGCCCCGTAGTGGAGGCCTGCCCTTCAGACAATAAGGAAAAGGCAATGAGCATGCTGCACTCCTTCTATTGCTGGGGCCATGTAGGGGTAGTATTGATTTCCACCCTTTTCTTTTATGTGTTTGGAATTGATAATTGGAAGATATTGGCAGCGGTGTGGGCGGTGATTCCGATTTGTAATGCCTTTGTGTTTACCAAAGTCCCGATCGCCAAATTAATTGAGGAGGGAGAGAGCGGACTGCGGCTTAGGGAGCTGTTTGGCATCAAAATATTCTGGATTTTGCTGATCATGATGATCTGCGCAGGTGCAAGTGAGCAAGCTGTGAGTCAATGGGCATCAACCTTTGCGGAAAAGGGACTGGGTATCTCCAAGACGGCAGGTGATCTGGCAGGTCCCATGGCATTTGCGATCCTCATGGGTGCCTCAAGAGCTTTTTACGGGAAATACGGTGACCGTATTCATCTGGATCGGTTTATGATCTACAGCTGCTGTCTCTGTATTGCTTCTTATCTTGGTATCTCGCTATCACCGAATCCGCTGCTCAGTCTGTTTGCCTGTGCAACCTGCGGCCTTTCGGTTGGAATTATGTGGCCCGGAACCTTCAGCAAGGCTTCCGCAGCTTTGCCAAGGGGCGGGACAGCCATGTTTGCATTTCTGGCTTTGGGCGGTGATCTGGGATGCTCCGGCGGCCCTACGTTGGTCGGGATGGTGTCCAGCAGCCTGGGGGATAATCTGAAAATGGGTGTTCTGGCGGGCGTGATTTTTCCGGTGCTGCTATTGACCGGAATTGTGCTTTGCCGGAAACAGCATTAATTTTTACGTTTAGGGGAGAAAAGCATGAGTATACTTTCTTATTTTGCAATCATTGCCTTTCTGATTGTTCTCATTGGCGTGATAAATGAAAAATGGCTGCATATACAGGGGGATATTGTTTTGATCCTGTTTTCTCTGGGAATCAGTCTGCTGATACTGATCCTTCAGCAGATACCGGGCGCAGCACCTTATACGTCCGAGATCCGGCTGCAGAGCAAATTTAATTTTGCAGCTTATCTTCTTGACGGCGTGTTGTGCTTTATGCTCTTTGCGGGGGCAAGCCGGGTGTCGGTGACTAAATTTTCCCAGAATATACGACCGATCAGTCTGCTGGCACTTCTTGGAACGGTGGTATCCTCCGCAGTGTATGGACTATTATTTTATCTTGCGGCGTCTGTCCTGCATATGGATATGAGCCTGTGGACCTGTATTCTGCTGGGCTGTATCGTATCGCCAACAGATCCGATTGCAGCAACGGGAATTTTGAATAAATTGGGAATGTCCAAAAATGTTACCTCTGTCATAGAATGCGAATCGCTGTTTAATGACGGAACCGGGGTAGCATTGTTTTTGTTTGTGAAGGGAATTCTTTCCCAGAAAAGCGGTGGTAACTTTTTCTACATCATGGGGAAAGAGCTTTTTGGAGCAATTGCAGTGGCAATCATTGTATCGTTTTTGCTTTTTTCGCTTTTGCGCCTTACCAAGGATCCGGTCAAGCATATTTTGATCAGTCTGACAGACGTGATGTTGGTATATGTGATTTGCGAGCATTTAGGCTTTTCGGGAGTGATCGCTTCCGTCGTCTGCGGGATGTGCTTTGCCTACATGAGAAACCGTATTGCGAGACGGCTGGTGGTTCAGGACCCGGAGGAACTGTATGATGATTTCTGGGAAGTGGTGGATGGCATATTAAATGCAGTGCTGTTTATGCTCCTGGGACTGTCTGTGATGAATGCACAGGCAAGCTGCTTCCTGCCGGTGCTGTTCCCTGTGGGAATTGCTGCAGTTATTTTGTCAAGATATGCGGGAGTCAGAAGCTGTACTTTTTTTATGGAAAGGGGAAGGATACCCGGCAACTACAGCAGCAGGGAATTCTCCATGCTGATGACCTGGAGTGCACTGAAGGGTGGTCTGTCACTTGCTTTGGCACTGGGAACCGCGGAGTTTCTGTCGCAGGAGGTATACCTGATCGTGCTGAATACCACTTACATCACGATTTTCTTTACGGTTTTGGTACAGGGGCTGACAACGAAGCGGATTTACCGGCTGATAGAAGAAAAAAAGAATCGCAGAATCAAGGAAGAAAGGAACAGGTAAAATAGATGAAGATCATTATTGTGGGATTGGGGCAGACAGGGAAGAGGCTGGCAGTGGTTGCTTCCAGGGAGCATCATGACGTGGTTGTAGTAGACAGCAGAAGAGAGGCAGTTGAGGAGATCACTGAGAAATATAATGTGAACGGCGTGGTGGGAAGCGGCGGCTCCCGCAGGATCCTGATGCAGGCAGGCGCCCAGAATGCGGATCTTCTTATCGCTCTGACACCCCATGATGAATTGAATATTCTTTCCTGTATGACGGCAAAGAAGCTGGGAACTCGTGATACCTCTGCCAGGATCCAGAAACCGGAATTTGATCAGGACGAAGCCTATATTATGGAGGAATATGGGATAGACAGGCTGTTGAATCCGGACAAAGAAGCGGCAAAGGAGCTGCTCTGGCATATAGAATTGTCCGGTGCTCTTCGGACAGAAGCCTTTTTTGATCGAAAGGCCATGATCGTGGAACTGACGGTGGAGGAAAGCAGCCCGCTTGTGAACATGACGATGCAGCAGGTAAAGGAATTTTTTGATACGGACATGCTTGTGGCAGCAGTCCACCGGAAAAGAGAAATGATCATACCGGATGGAGCGGTACGGATCCAATCCCAGGACAAACTGGAGATCATTGTGTCGGTTAAGTCCGTGAGAGGCATTTTCAGCCGATTACATATGAAGAAAAAGCAGGTAAAGAATGTTCTTATGGTGGGATGCGGAACAGCCGGATACTATCTGGCAAAGGAGCTTGAGCCGTCAGGCTATTCTGTTAAGATTCTGGAGAAAGATAGGGAGAGATGCATTGAGTTGATGAAGCTGTTTCCCCAGGCACAGGTAATCTGCGGGGATGCTGTAGATACCCGGACACTGAAGGAAGAGGGAATCAGGAAGATGGATGCCTGCGTTTCTATGACGGGAGATGACAGAACCAACCTGGCAGTGTCGCTGTTCGCTCATTCGGAGGGAGTTACACAGGTACTTGCGAAGATCAACGAGATGGGCTATGAGCAGCTTTTGAAGGAGACAGATATCAATGTATGTGTGTCTCCCAGCAGTGTTATTGTCGAGAAGCTGTTATCTGTAATCCGCAATCTGGCAAGCAGCGACCGCAGCCGGATTAAGAAGCTGTATCGCATTGCGGATGACAAGGCTGAGGCAATCGCGTTTGAAGTGTCTGACACCTGTGGTAAGATTGGTATTCCGTTCTGTTCACCGGAGTTTAAACTGAAGAAAAGAATTTTAATTGCTGCCATCATCAGGGGACAGGAAATTATCATCCCGAATGGAAGCAGCAGCATACAGACAAGTGATACGGTGGTAGTAGTGACGGATGTGGATAATGTTCTGAATGAACTGGATGACATCTTTATACAATCTTAATGCGAATCTAAATATTCTTAATACAAACTTTAATCGAAAGGGAAGATAATTAAGATAGTATAAAGAGTTATTAAGAAAGCTGGCAGATGTAAATATGAAATACACACAGCATCGAAAGATACGATTGTCTTCTTCCCAGATCATCATAATCGGTTTTTTACTTGTCATTCTGACAGGAAGCATTTTATTAATGCTTCCTGTTTCTACAAGAAGCGGTCAGACGGCTTCTTTTTTTGATGCCCTGTTTACGGCAACTTCAGCAACCTGTGTAACCGGACTTGTGGTACATGATACGGCAACCTACTGGTCCCCTTTTGGACAGGCAGTTATTTTACTGCTGATCCAGATCGGAGGTATGGGAGTAGTTACTTTTGCAGTGGCGCTTGCTGTCATTTCCGGAAGAAAAATCGGTCTGATGCAGAGAAGCACCATGCAGGAGGCAATCGCAGCACCCAGTGTTGGTGGCATTGTGAAATTGACAAGCTTTATTATCAAAGCAACGGTTCTGATTGAGTTGACAGGTGCCTGTCTGCTGCTTCCTGTTTTCTGGAAGGATTTCGGCCCTCTGAGAGGAATCTGGTATGCGCTGTTTCATTCCATATCGGCATTCTGCAATGCGGGCTTTGATTTGATGGGGAGCGCCGGCCCTTTTTCATCTCTGACCGGCTATGTAGCGAGTGGCTGGGTCAACGGCGTTGTGATTGGATTGATTGTAGTAGGCGGGATTGGATTCCTTACCTGGGATGATGTGAAATGTAAGGGGATCCATATCAAAAAATACCGGATGCAGAGCAAGGTGATTCTGGTGATGACGCTTGTTCTGATCCTGATTCCCTTTTTATTCTTCTTTTTTCGGGAATTTGGCGGGCAGGCCTTTAAAGACATGTCAATGGGAGAAAGAATATGGGCATCCTTGTTTCAGGCGATAACGCCAAGAACAGCCGGCTTTAATACGATAGACCTGACACTGCTCAGTGAAGCCGGACAAACGATCATTATCCTCCTGATGCTGACGGGAGGTTCTCCGGGTTCTACAGCAGGAGGAATGAAGACAACTACCCTGGCAGTTCTTTTTATGACTTTGTTTTCGGTGTTCCGGAGAAAAGAAGATACGGAATGCTTTGGAAGAAGAATAGAGGAAGGGGCGATCAAAAACGCGGCCGCTATTTTGTTGATGTATCTTTCCCTATTTTTAGCAGGCGGAATTATTATCAGCTGTATCGAAGGACTACCGGTATTGACCTGTCTGTTTGAAACCGCTTCTGCAATTGGAACAGTAGGGCTTTCGCTGGGGATCACCCCGGGTTTGGGGCAGGTATCAAGGCTGATACTGATCCTTCTGATGTTTCTGGGAAGAGTGGGCGGCCTGACACTGCTGTTTGCGGCCTTCTCAGACAGGACAAGAAATGTGGCAAGACTGCCTAAGGAAAGAATTACGGTCGGCTGAAGAGAAAGGATGGTATCGTCATGAAGACAATTTTACTGATAGGGCTAGGGAGATTTGGAAAGAATGTTGCCATGAAGCTGCACGAACTAAACCATGAGGTGATGGCGATTGATAGGAAGGAGGATCGGGTGGAGGAGGTACTTCCCTACGTGACCAATGCACAGATCGGGGACAGCATGAACGAGTCATTCCTCAGGTCTTTGGGGGTAGGAAACTACGATGTGTGTATAGTTGCCATCGGAAATGATTTTCAAAGCTCTCTGGAAACGACTTCTCTTTTAAAAGAGCTGGGTGCCAGAATGGTCGTGTCGAGAGCAGCCAGAGATATCCAGGCGAAGTTCCTGCTTCGAAACGGCGCGGATGAGATCGTTTATCCGGAAAAGCAGCTTGCAACCTGGACTGCCATTAGGTACAGTTCGGATCATATTTTTGACTATATTGAACTGGATAATGATTACGCAATTTTTGAGGTTGAGGTACCGGCTGACTGGGTGGGCAGAACCGTGGGAGAGATTAATATTCGCAGGAAATATAATATTAACATCATGGCACTAAAAAGAGACGGGAAGATGGAACTGACAATAACGCCGGATACGTGTCTGGCAAGGGGAGAAGCCATGCTGGTTCTTGGAAATAACACAGATATACAGAAATGTTTCCATATATAGAGGAACCCGGAGGTGGTATAATGGAGACAATGATATTACTGGCAGTGCTTATCATAATTGTCATTATAGGTTTCTTTATTATGAAAAGACTGGGTATATTTCTTGATGAAGTAGAGGATGAAAACAAAAAAGATCATGGAAAGAAGTGAGAAGGGAAGAGGACATTTAAAAATCTTTTTTGGATATGCAGCGGGAGTGGGGAAGACCTATGCCATGCTTCTGGCAGCGCTTTCGGCCAAACAGAGAGGAATCGATGTGGTAGCCGGATATGTGGAACCGCATGAAAGTCCCAAAACCATGAAATTACTGCAAGGCCTGGAGCAGATTCCCAGTCTGGTTATTTATGATAATGGAAAAGCGCAGAGGGAATTTGATCTGGATGCTGCTATTAAAAGAAACCCCACATTGATTCTGATTGATGAATTGGCTCATGCCAATGCCAAGGGATGTCGCCATATAAAACGCTATCAGGATGTAGAAGAACTGTTGCAGGCAGGAATTGACGTTTATACCACCGTAAACGTGCAGCATATCGAAAGCCTGAATGATATGGTGGCTGCAATAACCGGAATCATGGTGAAGGAGAGGGTTCCTGACTCCATATTTGACAATGCTTCCCAGGTGGAATTAATTGATATAGAACCGCAGGAATTGCAGGAAAGACTGCAGGCAGGAGATACATACAGCAGGGAACAGACAGAACAGTCAGCGGATAGTTTTTTTCAAATGAAAAATCTGATCGCGCTGAGAGAAATTGCCCTGCGAAGATGTGCAGATCGGATCAGTACGCTTTCACAGGAGGCCCGGATTAAGAGCGGTGGTGATTATCACACCGATGAGCATATTCTGGTCTGCCTGTCACCGGCACCTTCCAATATGAAGATTATCCGTACTGCGGCCCGTATGGCAAAAGCATTTCGGGGATCCTTTACGGCACTGTATGTGGAAACACCTGATTTTACTTCCATGGATGAGGAGGATAAAAAGAGACTTCAAAGTAATATGCATCTTGCCCGGCAGCTGGGTGCAAATATAGAAACGATATACGGAGAGGATGTGCCTTTTCAGATTGCCGAATTTGCCAGGTTATCCGGTGTTTCCAAGGTCGTGATCGGAAGAAACACTGCAACAAGACGGAGTATTTTTGGAAAACCGGCTTTGACAGAAAGGCTGATTGCACAGGCACCGAATCTGGATATTCATATTATTCCTGACAGCACTTCCGAGATGGTTTACCGAGTGAAAAAAGCAAGAAGAAAAGCTGAAAATCTGCTAAATGCAGCAGATGTGATCAAAAGCATCGGAATGATCATGATTGCCACAGGGATCAGCTTTGGCTTTTGGAAGCTGGGGATGAGCGAAGCCAATATTATCATGATGTATATACTGGGAGTACTGGTTACATCAGTTATTACAACGCATCAGATTTATAGTCTGATTGCTTCCGCTGTCAGTGTTATTGTATTTAACTTTCTCTTTACGGAACCCCGGTATACACTCCTTGCATATGAAAAGGATTATCCGGTAACCTTCATCACCATGTTTGTGGCGGCATTTTTGACAGGGTCCCTTGCAATCAGGCTGAAAAGACAGGCGGCGCAGGCTGCCCAGGCAGCTTACCGGACAAAAATACTATTTGACACCAGTCAGCTGCTGGAGGGAATCCGGGAAAAGGAACAGATCATTAATGTGACAGCTACGCAGCTGATCAAGCTGCTGAATCGTGATATGGTGGTTTATCTTACGGAGAAGGAGGAGCTATCAACACCACAATTTTTTGCAGCAAACGCTGAAGCGGAACCGGAAGAATATCTGTCAGATAATGAAAGGGCGGTCGCCGGTTGGGTACTGAAGAATAATAAACATGCAGGGGCAACAACTGATACGCTCTCCGATGCGAAATGTCTGTATTTGTCGATCAGGACAAGCAATGCGGTATATGGCGTTGTGGGGATTGTGATTAAGGATAATCCTTTGGATTCCTTTGAAAACAGTATCCTGCTGTCTATTCTGGGGGAATGCGCACTGGCACTTGAAAACGAAAAAAATGCCAGAGAAAAGGCTGAGGCAGCATTGGTTGCACAAAAGGAGCAGCTGCGGGCAAATCTGCTCAGATCGATTTCTCATGATCTGCGGACCCCCCTGACATCGATATCCGGCAATGCCAGCAATTTATTGTCAAACGCGGACCAGTTTGATGAAGAAACAAAAAGACAGTTGTATTCGGATATTTACGATGACTCCATGTGGCTGATCAAGCTGGTTGAAAATCTGCTTTCCGTGACGAAACTGGAAGAGGGAAAGTTGAACATTCGCCTGCAGGCGGAGCTGCTGGATGAGATTATTACGGAAGCCCTGCAGCACATCAGCAGGCAGAAGACAGAACATAGCATTTCTTTTCAGGCGGCAGAAGAGATGATCCTTGTCAAGGCAGATGCAAGACTGATCATGCAGGTCATTATCAATCTTGTGGACAATGCGATCAAGTATACCGGGAAGGGCTCGGAGATTACAATTGCGACACAGAAGCTGGGAGATAGGGCAGTTGTGTGTGTGGCGGATAACGGTCCCGGAATTCCGGATGATATGAAGCCCCTTGTATTTGAAATGTTCTACAGTGGTGCAAAGGGCATTGCAGACAGCAGAAGAAGCCTGGGTCTGGGATTATTTCTTTGTAAATCAATTATTACAGCCCATGGCGGGAAGCTTGAACTGACAGACAATTCCCCTCATGGCGCGATATTTACGTTTACGTTACCGATAGAGGAGGTTGATCTGCATGAATAAGACATTGATTTTAGTCGTAGAGGATGACAGACCGGTGCAGAATCTGATGATTACGACCTTGAAAGCCCATGATTACAGATATCTGACTGCCATGAGCGGAGAAACAGCGATTCTGGAGGCTTCCTCTCATAATCCGGATATTATTTTGCTCGATCTGGGATTGCCTGACATGGATGGAATTGAAGTGATCAAGAGAATACGTACCTGGTCAAATGTACCAATCATCATTATCAGTGCACGAAGCGAAGATTCTGATAAGGTGGAAGCACTTGATGCCGGAGCCGATGACTATCTGACAAAACCGTTTTCGGTTGAAGAGCTTTTGGCCAGACTTCGTGTTACGGAAAGAAGATTAGTGGCAAATCAGACGGAACAATTACCCTCTGCTGTCTTTGTGAATGGGAAGCTTCGGGTTGATTTCTCTGCAGGCTGTGCTTATCTGGACGAGGAGGAGCTGCATTTGACGCCAATTGAATATAAGCTCCTTTGTCTGCTCTCCAAGAACGTAGGAAAGGTGCTGACGCATACATTCATTACACAGAATATCTGGGGACACAGCTGGGAAAATGATGTGGCTTCTCTGCGGGTATTTATGACAACGCTCCGCAAGAAACTGGAGAAAAATTCCGATTCGGTGCAATACATTCAGACGCATGTGGGTGTGGGCTATCGGATGCTGAAGGTGGAATGAGAAAAAGCGAATATTCATGGGAAACTCCAATATATTGGTATTAACAGTGTATTGGAGTTCTTTTATGGAAGAAAAAAGGAATGTATTAGTGAGTACCTGTAGCTTTCGGGATGTAAAGCCAATTATGATGGATCTGCCCTATCCCCAGCTGCAAGTAAGGGAGAAAAACCGGACTTATGCCAATCTGCTCAGTAATGATTACGCAGGAGCAGTATCTGAGATGACAGCGATCACGCAATATATTAGTGATGAGAGTCGGTTGTTCTGTGAAGACTGCATGCTGGCAAAAACGATTCTCGGGATTGCCATGGCAGAGATGATCCATTTGCAGAAACTGGGAGAGATGATTTTCCTTCTGGGCGGCAATATTGATTTTTCGGCAAGGCAAAGGGATGGAAGAAGCAGAATGTGGACGCCGCAGTACCTGGCTGTCCCGCAAAATGCAAGGGAGATGCTGTTTGCTGATATCGAAGCGGAAAGGGCAGCCATCAATCAGTATCAAGCACATATGAGAATGATAGATGACAATTACATCAATGCCACGCTGGCAAGAATTATTCAGGATGAAGAATATCATATTATGATTCTGCAGGCGATGGGAAGGGAGTAACAGATAAACGGTAATTGACACTGAAACAGCGCCCTGCTATAATCGAATTAAAACATAAATATTCTGACGAAAAAACGTTACTTTGAACTTGAAAGGATAAAAATGAAAGAACAGTTAGATGAAATAATGCAGAACGCAGTGAAAAACGGGGACACGGCAGGAGTAAACCTTCTTGTTTTGAAGGATGGCAGAGAATGGTTTTATGGGGAAGCAGGATATCGTAATCTGGAATATAAAAAGCCTATGACACGAGATACGATTTTCCGGCTCTATTCTCAGACAAAGCCGGTTACGGCAGCAGCTGTGATGCTGCTTGTTTCACAGGGAAAAGTGGATCTGGCGGGAGAAGTCTCAGATTATCTTCCTGAGTATAAAGATTTGTATGTGAATAGAAAGGGAGTACGTACAAGAGCGGAAAGACCGATGCTGGTGCGTGACTTGATGAATATGACGTCAGGTCTTCCGTATCCGGATGCTTCTACAGAAGGAGGCAGACAGAGTGAAAAACTGTTTGAACAGGTCAAACAGAGGCTTTATACGGAACATCCGGTTACAACTGCTGAATTTTCAAAGCTGATGTCACAGGTGGATCTGTGTTTTGAACCGGGGGAAAACTTCATGTATGGAACATCTGCAGACATTCTGGGGGCACTTGTGGAAAAAGTTTCCGGTCTTTCTTTTGGCGAATTTCTATATCAACATTTCTTTGCTCCGCTTCAGATGAAGGATACTGCCTTTTATGTGCCGGAAGAAAAACAGGATAGGCTGGCAAGAGTATACGACTATTCAGAGAATGGTCTGGTGGAGGTAAGAACAGATCATTTGGGATTACGATATCTGCGTGAGATTCCACCGGCGTTCGAGTCAGGAGGTGCAGGACTCTGCTCTACGCTGGATGATTACAGTCACTTTGGGACAATGCTCCTGAATGGTGGCATATATGAAGGAAAACGTATCATGCCGGAATGCGCAGTCAGATATATGACTGCCGGTGGACTCACGAAGGAGCAGATACCTCAATTGCAGGAGGGATGGGCATGGATGAGAGGATATACCTACGGAAGTCTGATGCGGGTATGCCGGGATGAGAGCCAGGTAACGCTGTTTTCATCCAGGGGAGAATACGGATGGGACGGATGGCTTGGAACATTTTTCTCCAATGAGCCGGAACATGGCATCACCCTGCTTATGGGGGTTCAGCAGGTGGGAATCGGTAGAACGGGAACCCTTGTCAGAAAATTAAAGAATTTGGTGATGAGTGAAATCGGAGACTGAAGCAGGAAAAGTATTTATCGGAAATAATTGGAAATTGTTCTTGACAGAAGATTTATTGTAGGATACAATTTACATACCGTCGGTATGTAAAATAATTCATTTCGAAATGGAGACAGACATGGCTAGAAACAAATATCCGGAAGAAACACATCAGTTGATTTTGGATGTTTCAACAAAGCTCTTTTTTGAGAAGGGATATGATCAGACATCACTGCAGGACATTATTGACAGACTTGGAGGACTGACAAAGGGTGCCATTTATCACCACTTTCGCTCCAAGGAGGAAATCCTGATCGCTGTAGTTGAGCGCCTGAGCGAAGAAAACAACAGGGAAATGGCAGAGGTGCGGGATGACCCTTCCCTGACAGGGAAGGAAAAGCTGGAAAAAATGTTTTCCAGGTCCCTGACGAATCCGAAGCAGAAGGAAATGTTTGCGGTAACGCCGAATCTGCTTGAGAACCCCAAGCTTCTGGTCTATTATTTGAAAATGATTGCTTACACGGTCGTGCCGGACTATATCGTGCCGGTGATCAGACAGGGAGCAGCGGATGGTTCGATTAACACGCCGTATCCTGAGGAGCTTGCTGATGCAATCATGCTTTTGACGGATGTCTGGGTAAATCCGATCATATATCCTATGACGGACAGTCAGATGACCAATCGGATTTTGCTGGTCAATGAATTGTTGAAGCCTATGGGAATTGAACTGATTAAGCAGGATATGATTGACTTTATGAATGAATGTCGAAGGGCACAGGCCGGCAATAGCGGGTCTGAACAGAAAAAGAATAGTTAAAAACAGAAATGCTTTAATTTGGTCAGGAAAGCCTGACCAAAAAAATAACCCAAATACATACCGTTGGTATGTAAAATGATGGAGGAGAGAGAAAATGAGAAATCGAAATTTTATTATGGTAGTATTAGGGCAGATTGTGTCCCTGTTCGGCAATGCAATTTTACGATTTGCACTGCCTCTTTACCTGCTCAGTGAGACAGAATCGGCAGCGCTTTTTGGGATAGTCAGTGCCTGTGCATTTATTCCCATGATTGTGCTTGCTCCCGTAGGTGGAATCTTTGCAGATCGGGTGAATAAAAGAAACATTATGGTAATACTGGATTTTTCTACAGCATTGTTGGTGTTTGGCATTATTTTGCTGTTAGGGAAGATGAATCTGGTGGTACTCTTATTCGGCGCCCTGTTTCTGCTTTACGGTATCCAGGGGGCTTACCAGCCCGCAGTGCAGGCAAGCATACCTGCTTTGCTTTCTGGCGAACAGATCATGCAGGGAAATGCGGTGATTAATTTAGTCAGTTCCTTTTCCGGTCTGATCGGTCCGGTGATAGGGGGAGCATTGTTTGGTTTTTTCGGAATCATGCCGATTCTGTATGTGAGTACAGGATGCTTTCTGCTCTCCGCAGTGATGGAAATTTTTATCAGAATCCCCTTTGAAAAGAAGCCGGTTCAGGGAAATGTTTTTGCCATCGGCCTTTCTGATTTAAAAGAAAGCTTTCAGTATATGCGACATGAGCAGCCGATCATTATGCAGTTTTCCCTGGCAGTTGCTGCAATCAACATGATATTGAGCGCATTGATGATCATCGGACTCCCGGTAATTGTGACGCAGCTTCTGGATCTTGACAGTGAAACGGCAAACAGATTGTACGGATATGCCCAGGGAGTTATGGCGGCAGGTTCCCTGTGCGGTGGAATGGGAGCAGGGGTACTTGCAGGAAAGCTGAAGGCAAAAAGCGGCTATCTGCTACTACTCTATGATGCGTTGACACTGATACCGATTGGAATCGCCATTATGCTTCCCCTGCCGGTCATGGTTTCTTATGGTATCATTATGGTCAGCTGCTTTGTCATGATGTTTCTTGCCACTTTATTTTCTATACAGATCATGTCCTATCTGCAGATGATCGTTCCGGGCAGCCTGATCGGGAAGGTGATTTCCTGCGCAATGTGCATCGGTATGTGTGCATCACCGATTGGGCAGGCAATTTACGGGAGTCTGTTTGAGATCATGGGTGATAAAGTTTTTACTGTGTTCTTTGTGGCAACAGTGCTGACAGTGCTTATTGCACTTGGACTGAAAGGAGCCTTCAAAAAGCTGGAAAGCTGCCTTATTTCAAAATAGGACTGTAATTTATTCTCCGCTTATAGTAAAATAGCAGCGTAGCGGGGTGTGATTTTGAATGAAAGCGGAAAAGCTGTGTCTTCAAAAAGAAAATATAAAGATAACCATTAACATGGCATGGCCGGCCATTATTGAATCCTTCTTTACAGCCTTTGCGGGATTGGTTGATTCATTGATGGTAAGCGCTCTGGGAGCCGAAGCTGTGGCAGCGGTTGGCTTAACAACGCAGCCTAAATTTGTTGGATTGTCCTTGTTTTTTGCACTTAATGTGGCAGTATCTGCATTGGTTGCAAGAAGACGCGGGGAGAACAGGCAGGAAGAAGCAAACCGCATTTTGTATACAACCGTCATTTTTATTATTGCAGCAGCGGTGATACTGAGTATCGCTTTTGTACTGCTGGCAAGTCCGATCATTTCTTTATGTGGCTCTGCGCCGGAAACACATGATGGCGCAGTGGCTTATTTCCAGATCATTATGGGTGGCATGATTTTTAACTGTATTCAGATGGGAATCAATTCGGCGCAGCGTGGGGCAGGAAATACGAAAATTACCATGCGGACCAATGTCACCTCCAATACAATTAATATTATTGCAAACTATCTGCTGATTGGCGGACATTTCGGCTTCCCGGCATTAGGTATCCGGGGAGCAGCGCTCGCCACGGTTCTCGGAACAGTGGTTGCAAGTATTATGAGTATTCTGTCTATCTGTAAGCCCCAGGGCTTTATCAGCATTCCCTATATTTATAAGAATAAAATTAAGCCTGCATTTTCTACTTTTCGTAACCTCATAAGAGTTGGTTACAGTGTTTTTTTTGAGCAGCTTCTGATGAGAATCGGATTTATGATGACTTCCCTGATGGCAGCTGATCAGGGAACGGCGGCAATGGCGGCACATCAGGTGGGAATGAATATCATGAGTCTGTCTTTTTCCTTCGGGGATGGTCTGCAGGCTACGGCAGTGGCGCTGATCGGGAGAAGCCTGGGAGCAGGAAAGCAAAAGCTTGCAAGAGAGTATGGAAAAATATGCCGGATGATAGGCGGGGTGATCTCTGTTTGTCTCGCAGTCATCTATTTTACAGGAGCAAGGGCGCTTTACTCTCTTTTCTTCCGGGAAGAGGCCATTGTGGAGATCGGCGTTGGCATTATGCATGTGATCATTCTGGTTGTTGTTTTCCAGATCTGTCAGGTAATCTATATGGGCTGTTTGCGGGGAGCCGGAGATACCCTCTATACTGCAGTTGCCTCTACCGTCAGTG
>SAMEA3663277__coassemble_144_pt1 | contig 24860 bp, 18 predicted proteins | sample SAMEA3663277__metabat2_high_PE_003 | metagenome-assembled genome bin SAMEA3663277 (sample SAMEA3663277) | pig gut metagenome | biome: pig gut; feature: pig-associated habitat; material: faeces | place: China | collected 2013 | reverse complement strand
TGCAAACTCCTCACTGGTCATACCAAATTCTTTGATGCAAGGGAACACGTAAAATGCACCGTAAGGCTCAAAGCATTTCAACCCCATTTCCTGAAAGGCATGCATCAGATATCTTCTTCTCTGGTTGTATGATTCTCTCATCTGTGCCACATCATCATCGCCATTCCTCAATGCTTCCACGGCCGCATACTGGCTGGTGGTAGGCGCACACATAATGGCAAACTGATGAATCTTTATCATCTGCTCCATGATTACCGCAGGGGCACAGGCATACCCAAGTCTCCACCCCGTCATAGCATAAGCCTTGGAAAAACCGTTGATGAGAATGGTTCTCTCCTTCATGCCCGGAAGGCTTGCAATGGACACATGCTTTTCCTTATAGGTAAGCTCTGCATAGATTTCGTCGGAAATCACAAAAAGATCTTTTTCTTTCACAACCTCTGCAATCTCCTCCAGATCCTTTTTCTCCATAATTGCTCCCGTGGGATTGTTCGGAAAAGGAAGCACCAGTATCTTTGTTTTATCCGTAATCGCATCCAGAAGCTCCTTGGCTGTTAGACGAAATTCATTCTCTTCCTTCAATTCTATGATGACCGGAACCGCATCAGCCAGAATTGCACAGGGTTCATAAGATACGTAACTGGGCTGTGGAATCAAAACCTCATCTCCCGGATTGACCATAGCGCGAAGTGCCAGATCAATTGCCTCAGAGCCCCCAACCGTTACCAGAACCTCCTTCATGGGGTCATAGGAAACACCCTGAGTTCTTTGTATGTATTTTACTATTTCTGTTCGCAGTTCCTTCAAGCCTGCATTTGAGGTATAAAAGGTTCTTCCCTTTTCCAGGGAATAAATTCCTTCATCCCTGATGTGCCAGGGCGTATCAAAATCCGGTTCGCCCACACCCAGGGAAATGGCATCCTCCATCTCATTTACAATATCAAAGAATTTGCGGATACCGGAGGGCTTGATTGTGGTAATCTTATCTGATAACGGATTTCTCATGGCGTAACCTTCTCCCTTGTATCTTCATATTTCTTAGTCAAAATCGTTCCGTGGTCCTTATACTTTTTTAAAATGAAATGGGTTGCTGTGCTAAGTACACCATCCAGTGTAGAGAGCTTATCCGATACAAAGCTGGAAACAGCCTTCAGAGATTTTCCTTCCAGGGTAACCAGAAGATCATATCCACCCGAAATCAGATAAACACTGTTTACCTCGGGATATTTATAAATTCTTTCTGCAATATTGTCATAGCCCTGACCACGCTGAGGTGTAATTCTTACCTCAATCAGCGCTGTTACCTTCTCGATGGATGTCTTTTCCCAATCAATCATGGTATGATAACCGCAGATAACTCCTTCCTCTTCCAGCGCCTTCAATTCATTGGCAACATCAATTTCCTCAACTCCCAAAATGACTGCCAGCTCCTTGACATCAATTCTGCTGTTCTTCTCTATGATAGATAAAATCTGTTCTCTCATTGTTACTCCTCCTTATCAAAAATCTATTTTCCATATTTCATCCGGGACGGTAGGCTCCAGGTACCTTGTCTCGTCCTGATTCCTGATGATCTTATCATTTCCGCCGGTAGTCATCCCAATTACCGCTGCGGATATCCCTTCCTGCTCAAGTGCCTCCACCAGCGCATCTCCGTCTTCCGTCACCATCAAAAGAGCTCCTCCTGACAGAAATTCATAAGGGTTCAGATCATAAAATTCACAAATTTCAATGGTTTCCTGCCGAACCGGGATCTTTTTCAAATCTATGTTCAGTCCAACGCCTATTTTTCGGGATAATTCCCACAATGCACCGAAGACACCACCATTTCTCACATCATGCATTGCATAAACGCCGGACTTAAGCGCTATGGCTGCCTCCGAGGCAATCGACAGATAGTTCCCGCATTCCTTCGCCACCTGAATCAGGCTGACCGGATATCGCTCCGTAAGCTCTTTTTCCTTCTCATCCGCGAGAATCGCCGTTCCTTCCAGTCCGATCCATTTGCTCATGACAATGTCCATTTGCACAGCATTTCTTTCTGTGTGATCGTTCCTGCCTGCAGCAATTCCTATCGCCGTTGCCGATATGACCGGAACATTCACGGCACTGCTGACCTCCGTATGTCCGCCGGCAATCTGAATATTTAACTCTTTGCAGCAGCTTTCTGCCTGCTTAACGATCTCCTTCAGATGTTCCTCCCTTGCATCTGTCGGTAACGTTAATGCCATTGTTACAGCAAAAGGCTCTGCACCTGATGCTGCCAGATTATTTGCAGCTGCCATAACCGCCAAATACCCGGCCTTTCTAATTGGAAACGTAACTGTCTGGGTTGATGCTGCAAGCATCTCATGTCCGTTTTCCTGCGTGATATCAACGCCACTCCATGCGAAAAAGGCGCAGTCTTCTCCCACTCCTGCACCTTTTCTTACTTCATCTCTATGATAATTAATTTGTCGCAATACCGAGCGCTTCAAAATGCTCTCCGATATTTTCCCTGTTTTCATAGCTGTCCCTTTTCTGACACGGGTATCCCCTCTATACTGTATCCTCTAAGCTCCTCCGGTGACTATTCCGCCGGTGGTGCCGGCTGCTCTTCTGTCATCGGTGCCGGTTGTTCTGCCGCCGGCTGCTGTTCCGGTATAGACTGCGCAGGTGCCTCTGTCACAGGTGCAGCAGTTGCTGCAAGGGCCGCAGCAACACTCTTTACATGGTCAATATCATTGGTAGCCACTGCTGCCATGATTTCATTATATGCATTGGGATCTGCCGTTGCAACACCTACCGTTGCATAGCGCGGAACCATCTTATAGGTACTGGAATTCACCATTTCCCTACTGATTTCCTGCCCGTTTTCTGTAACTATCTTCCAGAGATTTGCTTTATAACCCACATGCGCAGACTGAACTGAAATGGAGCCAATCGGCGCCGCAGGATCTGTATAGATTACTTCCGTATCCGGATAGGTTTTGCTGATCACTTCACTTTCATAGCTGACCTTACGGGAGCTGTCCCTTGTCTCCATGCCATAGATTGTAAAGAAGATCTGCTTGTCATCCGTTGTATATCCTTCAATATAAATCGGTGCATCCGTATTATTTACAAACTTAAAGTCCTTTCCGGAAGACTCTGCAATCGCTGCATCCGCAGAAGGATTCACATAGCTTACGATCATGGAGTGGTTATGTCTTTCCGTAACCTCCAGTTCTGCAAGCAGCACTGCATTATAAAGAGTTGTAGAAACCTGACAAATACCGCCGCCAAGGCTGTCAACCACCTGCCCGTTCAGATAAGAACCCGCCATGTAGTAACCATTTGCCGTACTGAACGGAGAAACAGTCTCGTAAGTGGAAAATTCGTCACCGGGATATAGTGTTGTTCCGTTAATTAGAGAACAGCCGTTACGTACATTGGCACTTCTTGATGAACCTGAAGTCTTAAAGCTCGTAGAGAAAGTTCCAAGCACATCCTTGACCTTCATAAGCTCTTCCTGTGTACCTCTGGATTCATCCACTACAATCGCAAGTTCCACAGACGCATTTTCTCCATCCCATGTTCCATGAAAGAAATCGTAGAGAAGCTCTGTTGACGCTGCTTTGTCCACTACCTGTCCGGTCTGGCCGGGGAGAACCACAAACTCATCATCCTGCCTTGTAAGCGTTGCATCCATTGCTTCCAGATTGTATACAGCGCATTGCTCCTCCAGAATATGTGCAGTCAGTTCTCTGTCTATATCAAATTCAAGGTCATATACAATATTCTTATTTTCCAGATCCTTGGCCGCTTTATACCGCTGAACCACATTTCCGCTTTGTCCAATCTGCGCTGCTTCATCCACAATTTCCTGATTACTCCAGGCAAAACCGATATCCGTAGGTGTAATTGTTACCCCATTTCCCCCTACAGCAACAAGAGTGATCTCCTTATTGCAAAGCTCTGCTACGTAGTCCTCCAGCATTTTTCTGGCTTCCTGCGCAGTCTTCCCCTCCAGGGACATATCTTCTACATAAATACCCGGAAGAATCCGGTTTTCTTCTGCGCTTACATGCATCCCCGCTGCTACAAAAATCACACATCCCAGGCAAACACCAAGCATCCCCCTAAATAATTTTAACATAATATTCTCCCCGATTGCCTTAATAGAAAAAAGATGCTATAGTTGGAATTATCATGGCAAGCACCAATAATATTACTATGGTTGCCGATACGATTTTTTTTGTTTTTTTATTATAAGGATTAAACATTTTGTTCCTCCGATGATACATCTTTGAAAGGATATTATATATGAAGATTTCTTTTTTTGCAAGTTTTATCATCTTTTGCCTCTGGCTCGGATATGAGATTCATAAACACAGAAATCTGGAAGCAAAAGCAAATGAAGATTTCTGGGAAAAGGAGGCTGCTGCCAATGCAACCAGGCGCAAATCTCTGGATTCCCTCAACTACATCGAAATTCCCTTTGAGAGTCTTCCAATGGATACTTTGCCTGATGACCCCAAGGTATCCGAATACCATGAAACGTTACATGAGCTTGCCCAAAATCCTATTGTAAATCTGACAGGAATCAGCAATACAGAGCTCAAACTAACGTATGGTGCTCCCAACATAGATCTTCTCTCCCATTATGATCAGAGCTATACCATTCTGGTTCGTACTCTTCAGGGCTGGGCTGAAACACTCTACGATAATGGCTACACAGATGAAGCACAAAAGGTATTAGAATTTGCTGTGGAAACACACACAGATTTAAGCAGCTCGTATCGGCTCCTTTCTTCAATTTATCAGCAAAAGGGGGAACCCGGTAAGATCAGACAGCTCATCCCTGTTGCGGAGGAACTGAATTCTGCCTTGAAAGGACGAATTATCGATATGCTGAAGGAACGTTGTTAAAAAGCGATCCTCAGCCAACTGGTTATCCTTTTCCATACTTCAAAATAATTTTATCAATCAATCTGCTCGCTTCATTTCTGGTAAGCCTGTCTATCTCATAGTCTATTACCAGTTTATGCTTTTGAACAAGCAGATATAACCTCTCTTTTTGTGCCTTATTGGCAGGCGCCTCTCTTTTTATTTGATAAATCAACTCGACAGGCATAAATATACTGCTATTCTCCGGATTTCTAAATTCCTCTTCCAGCTTCCCATAGAGGATTGCCGTTGCCTCCGCATCATTTACTGCACGATGGGCTCTATGAGGAATTTCATAATATTTACAAAGATATGGCAGACTTCTGCTCTCCAATTCCCTTAAGCAGCACCTTGCAATCCGTAAAGTGTCTATTCCATACCTGTTATCCTTACTTTTTACAAGTCCCATATTAACTGCCGCACGTTTTAAAAAGGAATAATCAAACATAATGCTGTGTCCAAGCAGTATATCCTCCCCGATAAAGTCAAAAAACTCCGGAAGCACCTTTTCCGGAAGCGGTGCATCCGCAAGCATCTCGTCTGTAATACCTGTGAGTTCTATGATTCTCTCTTCCAATTTTCTACCGGGATTTATCAGGCTATCATATTTTGCAACTATTTTTCCGTCTCTTACCTTGACAGCTCCGATCTCAATCATCTTTTCCGTTTTCGGGTTCAGACCCGTTGTTTCCACATCAATTGCTGTAAAATCCTGCATATTTCAATCCATTCTGTATGAAATTTCGCCGCTTTGGCATGTTTTCCCATGACGCAGGAAAAGAACAGCATGGCATGCTGTTCTTTTTCTTTCCGCATTTACTCGTTATTTCCAAAATTTCTTTTTCTTGGCATCTTTTGAATCATTCTTTTCCACTTGCACATTTTTTGCAGCATTCAAGCTGTCACCCGTTGCCGCATCAAACTGGCGCAAGAGCTCCTTTGCCTCATGAGAAAGCTTCTCAGGCGTCTGTACTACCAGTGTCACATAATGATCTCCACGCACTTCCTTATTCCGAAGCGTCGGAACGCCCTTACCTTTCAGGCGCACCTTAGTGTCAGTTTGCGTTCCTGCCTTAACCTCATAGGCCACTTTACCATCCACGGTATCGATAATGACCTCCCCACCGAGTGCAGCTACTGCAAAGGAGATCGGCACCGTTGAATAAATATTATAATCCTGTCTCTGGAAAATCGGATGACGGCCTACGATCACTTCGACAAGAAGATCCCCTCTGGGTCCTCCGTTTACGCCGGGTTCACCCTTATCCCGGATGCGGACACTCTGTCCGTTATCAATGCCGGCAGGAATGGTTACTTGTATCTTTTTGCGGTTTGCCATATAGCCTGATCCATGACAATCAGCACATTTTTCTTTAATAACCTTACCGCTACCGTTACACTCCGGACAAGTCTGTACATTTCTGACAGTGCCAAAGAAGGACTGCTGGGTAAATACCACCTGTCCTTTTCCTCCACATTTAGAGCAGGTTTCCGGACTTGTTCCCGGTTTTGCTCCGCTTCCGTGGCAAGTCTTACATTCATCCTTCAGAGTAAGTTCAATTTCCTTATCAACACCAAACACAGCTTCTTCAAAAGTAATTCTGACACTGGTTCTGATGTTAGCCCCCTTCATCGGGCCATTATTACCCCTGCTTCTTCGGCCACCGCCAAAGAAGTCACCGAAAATATCGCCAAAAATATCGCTGAAATCGGCACTGTTAAAATCAAAGCCGCCGTATCCGCCACCGCCGCCTTCAAATGCAGCATGACCAAACTGATCATACTGCTTCCTTTTTTCCGGATCACTTAAGATAGCATAGGCTTCAGATGCTTCCTTAAATTTCTTCTCAGCCTCAGCATCACCCGGATTCATATCCGGGTGATACTTTTTGGCAAGAACTCTATATGCTTTTTTGATTGTGGCATCGTCTGCGCTCTTATCAATTCCAAGAACCTCATAATAGTCACGTTTCTGCTCTGCCATCTTACTCCCTCCTGCATGTTATAAAAGATTGTCGCATGCGGCTTAAATCTCTTTGTAGTCTCCGTCAACTACATCATCTGCAGGTTCTGAAGCAGAACTCATATCCGGGCCTGCTGCCCCGGCGCCCATATCAGGGCCAGCTCCGCCAGCCTGCTGCATGTTCTCATACATCTTGGTAAACAGAGCCTGTGCGCTGGTTGTCAGCTTCTCCTTCGCTGCCTTCAAAGCGTCCAGATCAGCATCTGACATCTCCTGGTCCTTGGTTCTTTCCAGAATATCCTTTACTGCCTGCATATCTGCTTCTACAGCACTCTTCTGGGAAGCATCGATCTTATCACCTACTTCATTCAGTGCCTTTTCTGTCTGGAATACAAAGGAATCTGCCTCATTTCGTGTATCAATAGCTTCCTTTCTCTTCTTATCCTGTGCTTCGAATTCAGCAGCTTCCTTTACTGCCTTATCGATTTCATCATCAGACATGTTGGAGCTTGCCGTAATGGTAATATGCTGTTCCTTACCGGTACCAAGATCCTTTGCAGATACGTTAACGATACCATTTGCATCAATATCAAAGGTAACCTCAATCTGAGGAACGCCACGCATTGCCGGAGGAATTCCGTCCAGTCTGAACTGTCCGAGAGACTTGTTGTCCCTTGCGAACTGTCTTTCACCCTGTAATACATTGATATCTACTGCCGTCTGATTATCTGCTGCTGTGGAGAAAATCTGACTCTTCTTAGTAGGAATTGTTGTGTTTCTTTCAATCAATCTGGTTGCAATACCACCCATTGTTTCAATAGAAAGTGAAAGGGGTGTAACGTCCAGAAGAAGGATTTCGCCTGCACCGGCATCACCTGCCAGCTTACCTCCCTGAATAGAAGCACCCAGTGCTACACATTCATCAGGGTTAAGGCTCTTGCTGGGTTCATGTCCTGTCAGCTGCTTTACCTTATCCTGTACGGCGGGAATACGGGTAGAACCACCTACCAGTAATACCTGGCCAAGATCAGCATTGGTAAGTCCGGCATCCTTCATCGCATTCTGAACAGGTACTGCTGTTCTTTCAACCAGATCATGGGTAAGCTCATCAAATTTTGCTCTTGTCAGATTCATGTCAAAGTGTTTAGGGCCTTCTGCTGTTGCTGTAATGAAAGGAAGGTTAATGTTGGTCGTGGTAGCAGAAGATAATTCCTTCTTCGCCTTCTCAGCAGCTTCCTTTAATCTCTGAAGTGCCATCTTATCACCTGACAAATCAACACCTTCAGCCTTCTTAAACTCGTCAATCATCCACTGTGTCAATCTGTTATCAAAATCATCACCACCAAGGTGTGTATCACCGTTAGTTGCAAGAACCTCTATTACACCGTCACCGATTTCAATGATGGAAACATCAAATGTACCACCACCCAAATCGTATACCATAATCTTCTGTTCCTTTTCGTTATCAAGTCCATAAGCAAGCGCTGCTGCTGTAGGCTCGTTGATAATACGCTTTACATCAAGTCCTGCAATCTTACCTGCATCTTTTGTTGCCTGACGCTGTGCATCGTTGAAATATGCGGGAACCGTGATAACTGCTTCTGTTACCTTTTCGCCTAAATAGCTCTCAGCATCCGCTTTCAGTTTCTGAAGAATCATTGCGGAAATCTGCTGCGGAGAATATTTCTTTCCATCAATCGTACGACCTCTGTCTGTACCCATATCTCTCTTGATAGAGGAAATGGTCTTCTCTGCATTGGTAACAGCCTGACGTTTTGCAGGCTCACCGATCAGCCTTTCTCCTGTTTTTGTAAATGCGACTACAGAGGGTGTTGTTCTTGCGCCTTCTGCATTTGCAATGACAGTGGGTTTACCACCTTCCATAACTGCTACGCAGCTGTTTGTTGTACCTAAGTCAATACCAATTATTTTGCTCATAATGATCTCCTCCTGAATTTTGATTTCTATTTACTATTGGTTGTTTATTGTTTATTACCTGCTTTGTTCATGCTAGCTGACCACAGCTACCATGCTGTGCCTTACCACGCTATCCCTGTAGGTGTAACCCTTCAATAGCTCCTGTGCAACAACACCGGACTCATATTCCTCACTTTCCACCTGCATTACCGCATTATGGAAATCCGGATTAAATTCTTCTCCTACGGCCTGGATCGGCTTTACATCCATTTTTTCAAGCTCACCCAGAAGCTGTTTGTAGATCATTTCCATTCCTTCCGCGAAAGCACTGCCTTTCTCTTCCTCAGGGATCGTTGCAAGCCCTCTTTCAAAATTGTCAACAACCGGAAGAATTTTTTCAATCACGCTTTTGGCTCCTGTTTCAAACATGGCTGCCTTTTCTTTTTCCGTCCGCTTTCTGAAATTTTCGAACTCTGCCATCTGACGCTTTACCCGGTCTTCCAGCTCATCGATCTTTTCTTTCATTGCGTCCTGTTTTTTATCAAACTTGAGTTTCTTCTTCCCAGACTTTTTATCTTCCTTGTTCTCAGCGTCTGCATCTCCCTTCTCATCTGCCTCCGCCCTGTCATGTTCCTCCTGGATTTCCTCGGCATCTGCTTCCTGTCCGGCTGCTGCATCCGCTTTTACATCTTCAATGCTTTCTTCTGTTTCCTGATCCTGCATTTCTTCCTGCAGATCCTTTTTTATTTCATCACTCATTCCTTCTCATCCCTTTCAATTCTATGTCTTTTTCTTATATAATTCATCCAGCTGATGAGTAATTGTTTTCAAGGTTCCTACAACCTTATCATAGTCCATTCTTTTCGGTCCGATAATTCCTATGGTCCCCCTCATTCCTTCTCCCAATTCGTAGGTTGCCGTTACAACGCTGCAATCCTTCATAGTCTGTATAGGGGTTTCATTACCAATATAAACCTGAATACCTGTATTGTTCTCGTCTGCAAGTGTATCCTGAACCAGCTCCGTGAGCATCTGTTTTTCTTCAAAGGTATTGATGATTTCACTTGCCTTCTGCTGATCTGCAAGCTCGGGATACTTAAAAATATTGTTGGCACCACTGGTATAAATCTCCAGATCTTCATCTGCCCGAATGGACTCTGCAATGGCGTCTATCACATCCGCCACAATTGCACTGTGTATTCCTGCCTGCTGCTTCATAGCAGTGATCATGCTCAAATTAATTTCCTCAAGTGCCAACCCGTTCAGATTCGTATTCAGAAGAATGTTCAGCTTTAAAAGCGTTTCATCATCCAATTTCTCTGATACCGGAATGATGTTATTCTTGATCACATTTCCTTCTACAACCACAACTGCCAGAAGCTGATTGACATCCACTCTCGAAAGCTGAATGAATTTCAGTTTATTAGTGTGGATCGTGGGAGCTGATATCATGGTGGCATAGTTGGTGTTCACTGCCAGAAGCTTCGCAACCTGCTTCAGCAGGTGATCCATCTTATCCTCACGCTCCAGCATCATTTCCTTCAGTTCTTCCAGCTCTTTATCCTTCTCCTCCATCATGGTGTCTACGTACAGTCGGTATCCCTTATCAGAGGGAATCCTCCCTGCAGAGGTATGGGGCTGAAGGATATATCCCATTTCCTCTAGATCAGACATCTCGTTCCGGATCGTTGCCGAACTCAAATTTAAATCAGTATATTTGGAAATGGTCCTGCTTCCCACCGGTTCTCCGGTTTCCAGATAGTTCCGGATGATGGCCTGCATAATTTTAATTTTTCTTTCGCTCAGCTGCATCTCCGTCACCCCTTTCAACCAAATGACATATGCTCTTGGGCTTTGTTAGCACTCGATTGATTAGAGTGCTAACATCTTCTTACCATAAAATATCACTTACCCTATTCATTGTCAACAGATATCTCGCAAAATAATTATTAAAAAAATATAAAAAAGGTACCACCTTTCTATCAGGGTGATACCTTCTCTTTGCTATGTACTTACATGCTGTTAACTGTAAACCCGGTTTAAATAAAGAAGCTTCCTGTAATATTTCCGTTGATTACATAGTAGGTTGTATTCTCCTCAGGTTTTACATAAAGCTCAACGCTCTTGAAATCTTCTTCCTTGCCGTTCAAGTCATATTTCCAAACATCCTTGCAGATATTTAACAGATCTTCAGGCGTATAGGATTTTCCTCTGAACTGGAAATTTACGGTTTCTTTGATAACTGCTTTCTTTGCAGGTGCTTTCTTAACTGCTGTTTCCTTCTTTACAGGTGCTTTCTTTGCAGGTGCCTTCTTTGCTGCTGCTTCCTTCTTAGCAGGTGCCTTCTTTACAGGTGCTTTCTTAACTGCTGCTTCCTTTGCAGGTGCTTTCACCTCTGCCTTGGGAGCTTCCTTAACTTCTGCTTTTACCTCAACTGCCTTTTCCTCTTTTACCGGTGCTACCTCGGCAATTACTTTTGCGGTTGCTTTCTTAACTTCTGCCATAATCTTAACTCCTTTCATGTGAAGAATCGTACTTTTTCACATTTTGTCTATTCGTGTCATTTATTTTTTGTCATATAACCGCATAAAAACGCGATTCCTTGGGAAACAGTGTACCCTATTATTCGTCTGTTGTCAACTAAATCGACTTTTTTTGTATTTTATGCCGCCAATCCAAAATATAACAGCACAACAATTCCAAGAATAATCCTGTACCAGCCGAACACCTTGAAATCATGCTTTTTGATATATCCCATCAGAAATTTGATAACGACTATAGAAACCAAAAATGCTGTTACCATACCGGTTATGAGAATCATCAATTCGCTTCCGGTAAAAGAAAAGCCAAACTTTAATATTTTAAGGAGACTTGCTCCAAGCATTACCGGAATTGCAAGGAAGAAGGTAAATTCTGCTGCCACTGTCCTGGAAACTCCGATCAAAAGTGCACCCAGTATGGTTGCGCCGGAACGCGAGGTTCCGGGAAAAATTGCCGCGATCAGCTGAAACAACCCAATAATCAAGGCGGTCTGATAACTGATCTCCGAAAGGGAAGTCACCTTGACTTGTGTATTTTTGTTTCTGTTCTCAATAATGATAAATCCAATACCAAATACAATCAATGCAATCGATACACATACGCCGTTATAAAACAGACTTTCAAAAAAGTCATCCAGAAAAATACCTACTACTGCAGCCGGCAGACAGGCAGCAATAATCTTAAACCAGAGTGTCCAGATATCCTTTTTAAAATAGGAAAATATTCCCTTTTCCTTAACAGGATGTTGATTCCCTTTTTTCCCAAAAGGCCAGATCTGCGGGAAAAATAAAATCACTACCGCCAGAATTGCTCCCAGCTGGATCACCACTAAAAACATCTCCCAGAATTCCGGCGATACTTTAAGCTCGATAAACTCATCCAGCAGAATCATATGTCCTGTGCTGCTGATAGGAAGCCACTCCGTAATTCCTTCTACAATACCAAATAATACTGCTTTTAAAAATTCAACCATAATCAATCCTCCAAGTAGCGAATCAGCTCTTCATAGCAGTCCAAAGCATCCCGATATCCTTGCTCATAGAGAGCTGTCAGTTTTTCCTTATTCTTCTCAATTCTTCCTACGTCACTTTTGGTTTTGGGACGAATCAGAAACACATTCCCAGCCTTTACCTGCTCTTCAATAAAATCCAAAGTATCATTATAGGTATCATGTCGGTTCTTCATCAGCTCATACACTCTGGGATATTTTTTGTAGCGCAGCTTTGTCAGCGTCAGCATGGACGAGGGCTTACGCCGGTACCCAATCTCCTTCGTCATAACTACCACATTTTTTTTGTTACCATCCTGTATGGATTTTTTAAGCGGAATAGAATCGGAGATACCTCCGTCCAAATAAAGTTTGCCTCCGATCTCAACATTTCGAGACACTAAAGGTAACGAAGCAGAAGCCCGGATTGCTTCAATATCCGTTTTCATATCCTTAATAGGAATATATTCAGGCTGTCCTGTTTCTATGTTTGTAACTACACTGTAAAAATTACCCTGATAACGATGAAAGGCCTCATAGTCATAGGGATTCAGGGTTTCCGGTATCTGATAGTAGCACATATCCACACCGAACAAATCCCCTGTCTTTAAAAGGCTGTACAGGCTGCAATAGTTTTTATCCTCCAGATAATCTACATTCGTATGAAAGGCTCTGCCTCTTTGCTTTGACAAAAAGCTGCAAAGCGAACATGCTCCCGCCGAAACACCATAGCAGGAAGAAAACTCGATTCCTTTATCAAGAAAGAAATCCAGAACGCCTGACGTATAAACGCCCTTCATTCCACCGCCCTCTAATACCAGACCTGTCTGATACATAAAATCCCTTCTTTCTTAATTCATAAACAATCAATAGCATTCCTTAACGAACCTGCGAAGTGCTGTTAAGGATCGCTCCACCTTCTCGGTGTCAATACAGTATGCCATACGGAAGTATCCCTGCACCCCAAAACTGTCTGACGGAACAAGCACCAGATCATACTTCAGTGCCTTCTGGCAAAATGCCACTGCATCCTCCTCAAGTGCTTTCGGGAAAATGTAAAAGGTTCCGCCGGGCTTCACGCAGGAAAAACCAAGGGATGTCAGTTCATTATATAAAAGATTCATATTCGTCTCATAAACAGACATATCCGAAGTAATATCAAGCACTTCAGCAACCGCCAGCTGGATAATGGAAGGCGGACAGTTATGCCCGGTTCCTCTTGAAATCTGCCCGCACATTGCACTGATCAATTCAGCATCCGTACACCTGGGGTTAACTGCCACATAACCGATTCTTTCTCCGGGAAGGGAAAGGGATTTTGAAAAGGAATAGCATGACAGCGAATTGTCATAGAACTTAGAAACGTAAGGTGCCTCTACCCCTTCAAACACAATTTCCCTGTAAGGCTCATCGGAAATGATGAAAATGTCATGTCCGTATTCCTCCTGCTTTCTCTTAAGAAGTGCTGCAAGCTGCTCCAGAGTCTTTGTACTGTAAACTGCACCGGAGGGATTATTAGGGGTATTGATGAGCAGTACCGCCGTCTTCTCATTCAGCATCTCCTCCAGCTTTTCAAAGTTGATCTGGAAGTTTTCTGTATTTGCAGGCACCACCTTGAGAATTGCACCTGACATATTAATATATGGATTGTACTCCGGGAAGTAGGGGGCAAAGGTAAGAACTTCATCCCCGGGCTTTGTCACGCAACGCACTGCATGCGCCACCGCACCGGCCGCTCCGGTTGTGGGAAAAATGTGATTTCCCGTATAATCCATGTCAAACCTTTTGTTTAAGGATGCTGCAATTTTTTCCTTGACGGATGGAATGCCAAGGCTGGGACTGTAGCCGTGAAGTTCCATGGAGGTTTTCGTTTTCAAAAGATCAATCATCACCTCTGTAAATTTCTCCGGTACCGGAACGGAAGGGTTCCCAAGACTGTAATCAAACACATTCTCATAGCCGATTTCCTTTCCCCGTGCTGTTGCAAACTCAGACAGCTGACGAATGACAGATTTCCCTTCCAGCATCTTCTTATATTGTTCGTTGATCATTTCAACAACCTCCTCATATATTCTCAAATATCAATTCATTTCTATGTAAACACACATCGAAAAAATTGTATCACAAACATGCAAAAATCACAAGAAAACAAGAAAGCATCCCCAATCCGGCTGTCGCAAATTGCTTCCTTAGGATTAGGGATGCTTATATCTATATCTATTTATTTCACAGAAGAAGCAATGATCTTCATATTTCCTCTCAAATGCACCTCTCCGATGCCGGCAGGAAGAATAAAGTGATCACCCTTCTTAATCATCTGACCATTCACCAGGCCTTCCCCTTCAATGACGCTCATATTCATGAAAGGTTGATCCTGCTTGATATACACCGGTTCTGTCACGTCCAGCTTCCATACCGTGTAGTAATCGCAGGAAATCAATTCATTCATTACATTCTCCGGCAGATCATCCACATATTTCACACTATCTTCCGCAGAAGGAGCCGGAACCGTAATTACATCAATGCTCTGCTTCACATGAAGCTGGCGTGGCTTGCCATCGGTCAGTCTGTCATAATCATAAACACGATAGGTAATATCACTGTTCTGCTGGGTTTCCAGAATCATCAATCCATCTTTGATCGCATGGACTGTTCCGGGATCGATCTGAATAAAATCTCCCTTCTTAACCGGAATCTCGCGAATCAGTTCTCCCCACTTGCCCAGTTCAATCATGTCCTTTAATTCTTCTCTGGTCTTTGCATTATGTCCGACTACCAGCGCTGCTCCTTCCGGACAATCCAGCACGTACCAGCACTCGGTTTTTCCAAGGGAACCGTTCTCATGTTCGGCTGCATAAGCGTCGTTCGGATGAACCTGGATACTCAGATCATCCTTTGCATCAATGATCTTAATGAGCAGCGGGAATCTGTCCAAAGCAAGATTTCCGAATAACTCCGGCTGTTCCTTCCAAAGTCCTGAAAGCGTCTTCCCTTTATAGATGCCTTCCCTCACCACACAATCGCCATTTGGATGTGCACTGATTGCCCAGCATTCGCCGGTCTTATCACCGGGGATCTCATATCCAAATTCAGTTTCCAGGCGGCTTCCGCCCCAGATCATCTGCTTGAATACCGGTTCCAGGAACAGAATCGGTCTTTGCTTCTTGTTAATGGTAAGCTCTGCGCCGTTTGTCTCAATGATCTTCTGATACCAGTACGCAGAGTCCTTCACGATCCTCTTCTGGGTTGCAAAGTCTACATGCACAATTCCAAAGCGCTCTGTATAACCTTTATCCCACTCAAAGTTGTCAAGAAATGTCCAGAGGAAATAACCCCTTACATCCACACCTTCATCATTTGCCTTCTGAAGTGCGGAGATGTACAAATCAAGGAAATTCTGCCTGTTTGGATCATGTACCATGCCATCCAGTGAGACATCATCATGGCAGGACATTCCATTCTCTGTGATATATAAAGGCAGTTTATATCTGTCATAAAGGAACTTCACACCCCAATAAAAGCAGTCCGGAGTTACAGGCCAGTTTGCACCGGTCTTAGGGAATCCTGCCGGACGATCTACAAATTCAATTTCTCCGTCTTTCCCCTGTGCAACCATATATCCATTGTAAATATTCTGCCCCATGAAATCCAAAGGCTGGGAAATCAGCTTCATATCCTCTTCCGTAATCTCAGGCAGATATTCTGCAAAATTCTTAAGGCCTTCCTCCGGATATTTCCCAAGAAATACAGGGTCGTTGAACCATGCCACATTCCAGGTCCAGTTATCCATAGGCTGATAAAAGCCGAACAGAACCTTCCTTGCAGCCTCAATATCCTCCGGCCTGTTCGTTGCCGGATATGCCATACCACAGGTAGGTGCATAACCTACCTTGATCGGACGGCATGCATACTTTCTTAAATTGATAACAGCCTGTCCATGCGCACGGAGTGCATTATGTGCAATCTGGAACACATCCTTTTGAGGGAGCTTCAGTCCCGGGGCATGAATGCCGGAGAGATGTCCGATACCAACAAAGCATTCCGGCTCATTTAAGGTGATAAAGTGCTCACAAATATCGGAAAAGTTCTCTGCTACCACCTTTGCATAATAGCCAAACCACTGGATGACCTCCTCGTTCAGCCAGCCTCCTCTGTCCTGTAGAGCCTGGGGGAACTCCCAATGATACATAGTGATATATGGTTCGATTCCATTCTTTTTCATCTCCAGAATCATATCCCTGTAAAGGGCTACTGCCTTCTGATTCACCTCCCCTGTTCCATCAGGGATCAGTCTTGCCCAACTCATGGAAAAGCGATATGCCTGGATGCCAAGCATCCTCATCAATGCATAATCTTCCTTATAACGGTGCATATGGTCACTTGCCACCGCTGCCGTATGTCCATCCAGAATACGACCCTGTTCTGTGAAGGTATCCCAGATATTTTTTCCACATCCGTCCCCTTCTTCTCTTCCCTCTATCTGGTAAGCACTGCTTGCCACTCCCCAGACAAAATCATCACGAAACATTTATTTCTCCTCCTTATTGCTGATTTTCTTAAATTGAAACCAATGGAAGTCAAAGCAGCTTCCCGGAAGGAAAATGAATTCCAGTTTTCCTTTTCCTGTCAGCGTTTCGATCCGGAAAGTCTGCTCTCCATAGTCCTCTCGCAAATCCGCTTCCACCACCTGAATGCTTCCTATTCCCTCTCCGGTAAAGCGGATCTGCACCGGATTCAATTCCTGCACAGAGCGGTAACAAATTGTAATTTCATTGGTTCCCTGCTCTCCAAAATCCATATTCTCAAATTCCAGAGTGACATTGTTCCCAATCTGCTCCACCTTGTCTTCCTGAATCCTGTAGACATCTCCGTAAATACGGTCGCATTCGGCAGCTTTCAACAGCGTATACGCCTTTTCTTCTTTCTTAAAATAAATTCCTCTAAGTTGGAAGTTATAGGCTGTCACAATATAGATCTGCGCATTTCCTCTGATTCTGTGTGAAAGCTTGTAGCTTTCTTCCTGAAAGACCATCCACTGGGGTGGTTTGAAATAGTAGCAATCTGCAAGCATCTCGCTTCCTACTTCCTCCGGATTTCCCTCCCAGATCTGAAAGGTTACCGGATGATTGGTATTCGCAAAGATTGGCAGTGTTATTTCATCTGTTCCGAAATCACCAAAATTAAGACTTGTAAAGCCTGCCACGCAATAGCCTTCTCCGTCCTCCGTTCCGAGGAATCCGATTCCATGCTCAATTCCTTCTCCACATTGCTCCGAACGATATTCACACAGACCCGCCGGGATTTCTTCGTAAGGATTCAGGAACGCTTTCCCGATGCCTTCTGCCTTAAGCTCTATTGCTGACTGCACACTTACACCGGAGCCTCCGTTTCTGGCAAAGCATTTCAGCCAGAAGCGTCCGTCTCCTTCTGCCAGAACCTTTACGGTATTTCCTTCCGGCAGCAATTCGACGTAATTCACATCAATGCCCGTATCATTAGTAGCTCTCCACTCCAACTCCCGGTAACTTGTATTTTCAGGATAAATGATAGCCCTCACAGTGATTTCCGGCTGTTCCTTACTAAGTACAGGATCTCCCTCCAAAATAAGCTCCAGTTTTCTTACCGGAATCTCACCTTCTCCCAAAGCCAACAGCTTTCCTTTAGAGCCGCCTCCGTAAACCGGAACATCTTTATTCTCTTCTTTAGCTGCAACTCCTTCCGGACAAGGCGCATCGACAGCCTGTAAAACCAGTTTATAGGTTTCCATCCCCGGAGAAGATAACGTAATGTTTACTTCCCCTTTTTGTTTTTTACTACCGATTACGGCAAGCAGCTTCCCGCCAAAAAGTCTTCTGCTCTTTCCTTTATATTCATCAAAATCAGCGCTGTCACCATTATCCAGTCCTAATAGCCTTCCGGCTCCTGTAACCTCCACATGAATACGGTTCTTTGCATTCTCTACAGGATTCCCTTCCCTGTCACAGACACTGATTTCAACAAAAGTCATATCCTGCCCGTCTGCCTGCAGTTCCAATTTATCAGGCTGTGCAGTAATCCTGCATGCATCCCCAAAGGAACGTCTGCTTTTTCTTGCAATTTCTTTCCCGTTTTCATCATAGGCAATTGCTGTAATTTCACCCTTTTCATAGGGAACCTTCCATCTTCCGATCTGATCTCTTCCATGCCCATGGTCAATCTTATGCTTCCCTATGCTTCTTCCGTTTACAAACAGCTCTACAGCAGGAGCATTCGAGCATACCTGTACATCAATGTCCTGCCCTTCCCCAAAATCCCAATAGGGGAAAACATGGACCATAGGGTCCTTGTGATAGTCTGTCCACTCCGACTGAAAGATATAAAAAGCATCCTTGGGAAAGCCTGCCGTATCGATCTGTCCAAAATAGCTGTTCTTTGTCTCGTAAGGTGTTGACTCACCGATGTAATCAAAACCTGTCCATAAAAACTGGCCCATAGAATAGGACGCATCTCTGTCATCTCCGATGCACGCCTCATAGCTCTTTGCTCCCCAGCCGGTAATGCTGTTTCCAAGCGCCGAACACTGTTCATCCTCATCCGTAAGGATTGATTTTTCAATAGGAAAATGATAAATCCCTCTGCTGGAAAGAATGGATGCGGTCTCACTTCCATAAATAATCCAGTTCTCATGTTCCTTATGGTGCTGGTCATACAGATATTCTGAGTAATTATAACCTACGCAATCCAGCTCATCTGCGCATTTCTGCGGATTTTCCCATTTCAAGAAATTAGAGCCCAGCGTAACAGGTGCATGGCTTTGGTAATCATATTTACGCACTGCATCCCGAAGTGCTTTGGTAATTTCCACCCCTCTTTCGGGAACCAGTGTGTCCTGTATTTCATTTCCGATGCTCCACATCATCAGACTGGCTCTGTTCCGATCCCTTCTGACCCATGCTTCCACATCCTTTTCAAACCACTCGTTGAAGAAACGGGCATAATCATAAGTTGTCTTGGGCTTTTCCCACATATCAAAGGCTTCTGAGTTAACTAAAAAGCCCATTTCATCCGCTAAGTCCATCAACTCCGGTGCCGGCATATTATGGGAGGTTCTGATAGCATTGACACCCATTTTTCTAAGAAGAATAAGCTTTCGTCTGGCGGCCGCCCTGGAAAAGGCCGCACCCAGACACCCAAAATCATGGTGCTCGCACACACCATTGATCTTCACATGTCTGCCGTTTAGGAAGAATCCTTTATCCGGCAAAAATTCCATGGTTTTAAAGCCAAATTTCTGCTCCTCTGTCTCTAAAAACTTTTCGTTTTTCCATAGCTCCGTACGCAGGCAATAAAGGTTTCCCTGTCCGATATCCCAGAGTGCAGGTCTGTACACAGAATCAATTTCCTGTTGAACCGTCATCGTCCTTCCGGGCTCTTTGTCTTGACTTCCGCTTGTCTTAATCTGCTTTTCATCCTCGCCGATTTTGTTTCCCCGGCTGTCAAGGACTGTCTGTTTCAAGTAGAAACAGGCATCCTGTACATCCCTAATTGCGATTTCCGTAGCAATTTGAACCTTCCAGTCAGCCTCATTTTTTCTGACCGGGGTAATATAAATTCCATCTGAGAGAACATGATCCCTGTTCCTGCTCTTCCACCAGATATTTCTGTATATTCCTGCTCCGGAATACCATCTGGTGTTCAAGGACTGGTAGACCACCCTGACATATACTTCATTCAGTCCACTTTTCAGCAGAGGAGTAATCTCCATTTCAAAAGTAGAATATCCATATTTCCACTCCCCGGCCAGACTGCCGTTAACAAACACAGCGGTATCCATATATACACCGTCAAACCGAAGGCAGATCTCTTCCTCCGGTCCCGGTTTCTCCATCTGAAATTCCTTATGATACCACCCAATACTGTCACGATAAAGGTGATGCACATCATAGATCATATAGTCATGAGGAATATCTACTTTTTGAAAAAGAGCATTTTGTGGTATCTGTTTGTTCTTTTCATCAAGCTCCTGTTCACAGAATTCCCAGCCTTCATTCCATAGTTTCTTTGCAGCCACCTCTTCTGTCCTCCAGCTACATTGCTTTATCTCATCTCATACATCCAATCAAAGTCTGAATTTATCAATTGATCTATCCAGCTCTTCCGCTTCTTTTTTCAATTCCTCCGCCTTAAGTGCCAGCTTGCTGATCACTCCTGTCTGTTCACCAAGCGTTGCGGTAACCTCCTGCGTAGATGCTGCCACCTGCTCAGACACAGAAGAAATATTCTGGATAGAGTCCTGTACCTGAACCTTTTCATCCGTAATCTGTCCAAGGCGCTCAATAATCATACGAATGCCTTCTACCAGTTCTCCTACACAGTTCTGAATCTGTCCAAAAACTTCCACCGTCTGTTGCAGAGCCCTTGCCTGTTCCATGACCATGATCTCCGCTTTCTTAGCAGAATCTGTTGTCTTTTGGGTTGTGCTTCCGATACCCGAGACGATGTCCTGAATCTTGTTTCCGGATTCCTTGGATTGATCTGCAAGCTTTCTGATCTCCTCAGCAACCACCGCAAAGCCTCTTCCCGCTTCTCCTGCTCTCGCCGCCTCAATAGATGCATTAAGAGAAAGCAGATTTGTCTGTCCCGCAATGCTGTTGATCACCTCCACAAAGCTCTTAATCTCCTCAGAACTCTTCTGGACCTCATCGATATCCTCTACCAGCACTCTTGTCAGGTCAACCGTAGAATCACTCTTTTCGTTCAGCTGCCGAACAATTTCCTTCCCCTTGCCGACTGCTTCTATTGCTCTGTCAGCTGCTATTTCCATCTGATCTGTCTGGTTAGTCACCATGGTGATATTATCAGAAAAAACAGTCATCTTCTCATTACTGTTTTCTGTTTCCTCTGCCTGAGACTGAACGCCTTTTGCAACATCATCCATCGCCTGAGAAGTGTTTCTGATAGAGTCATTAATTCTTTCGGTACGATCTGATACATCCGCCGCCATCTCGTTTACCTTAAGGCCAAACTTCTTCATATCCTGCATCAGCGTCCGCATGCTGTCAAGCATCTTATTCAAGCTGCGCGACAGGGTGCCGAATTCATCCTTACGCTTTGTTTCAAAGCTACTGCTCAGATCACCTTCCGCCATCTTTGAGATACCTGCAGTCATAACCTTTACTTCCCGGCTGATACCGGCGGAAATGAAAGCCCCTGTAGCAAGTGCCGCTGCCGCTGCCAGAATAACCATAATTATCGTAATTGTCCGGATGGAATTAGCCTGTCCCATCAGATTGCTTCTGGGAATTAAGGTACAGATCATAATTCCGGTATTTCCCACGGGAGTTGCTATGTAAACATATTTTTTACCGTTTACCCTCACTTCGTCGCTGACTGTTTCCTCAGTTTCTTTTGTGTTTTCATAGTAATCATGTCCCACAAAGTAATGATCCGCAACCACTTCCTCTTCATGTCCTTTGACAGATATCACTTCGCGTCCGTCCGGTGTGACCAGTGCTCTGACACTACCTTCTCCGAAATCCATCTGCTCAAGCATGTCCACTGCAACATCCATGCTCACATCAAACACAAGATAAGAATCCTGTTTTACAAATCTCTGATAAAAAACAAGTGCATATTTTTCCTCTGTACTGTTCAGACTACTGTCAATATAGCTGTGGTATCCAAGCCATGCATTTCTGAGGGACTTATTCTCTGCAAAATATTGTCCTTCTGCAGATGATATAAAGTCCTCATGCGGTGCTTCGCTCATTTTACCTGTCAATGATGTCAGATAGGAACCACCTTCGGGAATAACACTATAGCTATACATATATTTATTGGTTGCCTTTACATTTCCTAACAGAGACTTTGCATTCCGGAATATCTCCATTGACTCTGCATTCTGTTTTTTATAGTATTTCTCATAATAGTCGGATACGTCTCCGTTTCCGATGAGTTCAAGTGCTTTAGAAGAAAGAGAATTACAAATGAGATTGCAGTACTTGCCCACCGCTGAAACGGTTGACTCTGCAGACTCCTGATATTTAGAAATCATACCGGATGCTGCCGTATTGTAGCATACGATTCCCAGAACTACCATCATAGCCACAGGCACGAGAAAACCGGCCAACAGTGTCTGCATAATACTGTGCTTACCACCAATCCGAACTTTCTTTAAGGCCGGAAGGACCGCCTTTAAATTTAATTTAGGGGCAGATTTCACTTTTTCTTTCCGCTTTCTTTTCATATAATTGTCCTCACTTTTTATTCGGAGCCAATGACAGAAACAAGGTAAAATGGTACTACATTATTTTCATGCGCTTCTGTAATACAGATCTCAACCTTGTGCGTTCCGGGCTCCATGTGCCTTGTTATGGTATCAATATACAGACAGTCTCCCCAGTCCTCTTCAAAATTTCCATCCAGAACAACTGCGTCTTTTTCTCTGCCGTCCACTATGACCCTTGCAACAGGTGTAGGTTGTTTGACAGACTTTCGATACTGCACTGCGATTCCTGTACATGCAATGTCAAAGCTGATCTTATCTCCCTCATGAGCTGCCGTCCAGCCATTCCTAAAAATATCGCGGATATCACTCTGAGGCTCCGTATCAGGCTCAAATCCTTCCAATTTCGGAGTGGAATTCCCATTCTGATACCTGATGGAATTCTCATAAGCATTGGCTGTAACCGGTTTCGGCAGTTTTCCATCCGCAAAAGCTTCCTCCTCTTCCTTGTCAATCTCCTCATAGATCCTCTCAAGGAAATCCGTAATCACCTTTGCAACAAGAGCGTGCCCTTCATCATTGGGATGCAGATTATCCGGTGTGATCTCACTTCTCTCAATTCGTCCGTTTTCAATTTCGGGCCAGATAGTGGCTTTCATACTCACCATGGGAAGCTGATAGGCTTTTGCTATTTTCAGATGCATTTCCTCCGCATTCAGACCGTCGTCATATTTCACATTATTCATGAGGAGTACTGCAGGTTTGCAGCAATTTCCGTAGCTTTTCCTGATCAAACCCTCGTAGGTCTCCTCAAAGAATTCCGTATTTTCATCATTGACGGCAAATTCAATGAGCATAAAATCCGGCTCATACTTCAATAAATGATCTTCTACTCTTGAAACGCCAAACTGGGAAGTGGTTCCACCGATTCCTGCATTGATAAACTTCACCTTTGACTGGGGAAATTTTTCCTTCCACCATTCATATACAAGATAAGCATAACATGTTTCAGGCTTTGAGGAAAGACTTCCTTGTGTAATTGATCCCCCTAGAAAGCCTGTTGTGATCTCCTTTCCTTCTCTCGCCCTCCTCATGCATTCCTTAATTCGATTCCAGTTTCCTCTGTTAATCATTCCATTTTTCGTCTGAATATGATATTTCATTGCTTTTCTCCCATATCACTATTTTTATTGTAAAATACAGTATAAAAGGGCCTGCATACTGCAGACCCTTTTCTCTTACCTTCTGCCGATCTCTGTATCGGATTCTGTTACCACGCTGTGTTCCTTAATGTAAGCCATAATGTCTTCAAATTGTGTAAATGCAAGACCAACATAGCTGTCAGCGCATCCATAATAAATAGCAATCTTTCCACTCTCAGGGTCATGAATGGTTGCACAAGGGAAGCACACGTTAGGAACGAAGCCTCTCTCTTCATACCACTCTTCCGGAGTCAACAGGAAGTTTTCACATCTGTACTTCACAATGGAAGGATTCTCTAAATCCAGAATAGCACCGCCGATAGAATAAACAAAACCATTACAGGTTCCGCTCACGCCATGATAGAAGAGCAACCAGCCTTCACTTGTTTCAATAGGAGCTGCACCGCCACCAATCTTAACGGACTCCCACCATTCGCTTCCTTTTCCCATCACATGTCTATGCTTTCCCCAGTATACCAGATCCGGGCTTTCACTTAAGAAGATGTCTCCGAAAGGTGTATGTCCACTGTCTGAAGGACGGCTCAGCATACAGAAATTACCGTTAATTTTTCTGGGGAAGAGAACTGCATTTCTGTTGTAGGGAATAAACGGATTCTCAAGCCTTGTAAAGGTCTTGAAGTCAGTCGTCTTAGCCATTCCGATTGCAGCTCCGTAGAAATCCTGGCACCAGATAATGTAATAGGTATCTTCCACCTTAACCAGTCTGGGGTCATAAGCATATTTCGGCATGAAAGGTTTACCCTCTTCATCTACAAAAGGAATCTTATCCTTGTCAAAATCCCAGTGAATTGCATCTTTGCTTCTTCCCATATAGATATAAGGAATACCGTTTGTCTGTTCCCCGCGGAACACCCCGATAAATTCATCCCCGTAAGGCATTACCGCACTGTTGAAAATTCTTGCCACATTTTCAACCGGATTTCTTCCGATAATCGGATTTTCCGTGTATCTCCAGATCGGAGCTCCTGTCAGATTTGCAGGCTTTTCCTGCCAGGGCACATTTTTTACCGCAGGGGCAATCATTTTAGGTTTACTCATTGTTTCCTCCTCATATTAAGTATTTTTATTAGGCGTTTGCGAAACGCCGCAAGCCGCATAAATACGGCATTTTTTATT
>SAMEA3663277__coassemble_89_pt1 | contig 34139 bp, 34 predicted proteins | sample SAMEA3663277__metabat2_high_PE_003 | metagenome-assembled genome bin SAMEA3663277 (sample SAMEA3663277) | pig gut metagenome | biome: pig gut; feature: pig-associated habitat; material: faeces | place: China | collected 2013 | reverse complement strand
TTGGCTGGCAAGGATGTTGGAGGCCGGCGAGGATCCGCTTTATGTGGCAAGAAGGCTGGTGCGATTTGCCAGTGAAGATGTAGGAATGGCAGATTCCGGAGCTCTGCAGGTGGCAGTGGCGGCTTATCAGGCCTGCCATTTTAACGGAATGCCGGAATGTGATGTAAATCTGACCCATGCGGTGGTTTACCTTTCCATGGCACCCAAATCTAATGCACTCTATGCTGGTTATGGCAGGGCAAGACAGGATGCGAAGACCATGCTGAGTGAACCGGTTCCCCTGCAGATCAGAAACGGAGTTACGGAGTTGATGCAGGAGCTTCATTATGGGGAAGGCTATCAGTACGCTCATGATACCGAAGAGAAACTGACGGATATGGAATGCCTGCCGGAATCTCTTAAGGGGAAATGCTACTATTCGCCTACCGAGCAGGGGGACGAGGCGGCAGTGAAACGGCGGCTGGAGGCCATAAAGGAATTTAGGAAAGGGAAGCGGGATGGAAAGTAATCTCATATTACGAAAAGAGGAATCCATGACCGTCATGCAGAAGCTGGAAATCCTGACGGATGCAGCTAAGTATGATGTTTCCTGTTCCTCAAGCGGAGTAGAACGTAAAGGGGACGGAACCGGAATAGGAAATGCTGCGGCAGGAGGAATCTGTCACAGCTTCAGCTCGGATGGACGTTGCATTTCTCTCCTGAAAATTCTTTTTACTAATGAATGTATTTATGATTGCAAATATTGCATCAACCGGAAGTCCAATGATGTACCGCGAGCATCCTTCACGCCGGATGAAATCTGTGAGCTGACCGTTCAGTTTTACCGTCGCAATTATATTGAGGGATTGTTTTTAAGTTCCGGCATTCTTTACAGCCCAACCTATACTATGGAATTGATTTATGAGGCCATATACAAGCTCCGGACTTTATATCGTTTCCAGGGATATATCCATGTGAAGGCAATTCCGGGAGCAGATCCGGAAATTATCAGAAGACTGGGACTATTGGCAGATCGAATGAGTGTGAATCTGGAGCTGCCCACGGCAGAAGGATTGCAGCGCCTTGCACCGAACAAGCATCGGAAGAACATTCTGGCGCCCATGCGCATGATCCAGCAGGGAATCACGCAGAATAAGAATGAACTTATGGTTTATCGACACGCTTCTTCCTTTGTCCCCGCCGGACAGTCCACACAGATGATTGTCGGAGCGACACCGGAAAGCGATTATCAGATTATGATGGTGGCGGAAAATTTGTATAAAAGATTCGATCTGAAGAGAGTGTATTATTCTGCTTTTGTCAGTGTCAATGAGGACAAGGATCTCCCGGCGTTGCCGGGAGGTCCACCGCTGCTTCGGGAGCACAGACTCTATCAGGCAGACTGGCTGCTTAGATTCTATGGGTTTGAGGCGAAGGAGCTTCTAAGCGAGGACAAACCCAATTTTAACATACTGCTTGACCCGAAGGCAGACTGGGCACTGCGACACTTAGAGCAGTTTCCCGTGGAAATCAACCGTGCGGATTATCAGACAATTCTGCGGGTTCCGGGGATCGGGGTTAAAAGTGCACAGAGAATTGTGCGGGCGAGGAAAAACGGTAGTCTTAGTTTTGAAGATTTAAAGAAAATCGGTGTAACCTTAAAGCGGGCGCTTTACTTTATTACCTGCAATGGAAGAATGATGTATCCGACTAAACTGGAGGAGGACTACATTACCCGGAATCTTATTTCAAACAAGGAAAAGCTTCCCTTTGACAGGGATGGAATGACCTATCGGCAGTTGTCCCTTTTTGACGACAGCCAGGAGCTTACATGGAAACAGGCTGTGGGAGGATGAAGAAAGGTGGAGCAATTATGGAGTTAAGTGAATCTTACCTGGTATGTGAGGATTCTCTGGAGGGAATATTTACCGGGATTTATGACGCTTATTTATTAAAAAAGCCTCATGAGCAGGTGCATATCTGTGTTGGAGAGGATGAGAACTATCGTCTCTTTGCCGAATATTTGCGCTGTGTACCGGATGAGACTAAGGTGGCAAAGGTGGCAGGAACCATTGTAAGGGAATTCGGGCAGGAGGCTTATTTATCTATCTGTCGGGCACTGGCTTCCGGAGAACCGGATAAGGGCGAGGCAATTTATAAAACGGTTGTAGCCGGCTTTAAAATGAAGAATCGAAAGGCGGTTATGGGAAATCTGGCAGATCCCTATATACACAGAGTGTTTGAACTGGCGAGATTTACCGCCAATGAGGCACATTTTCACGTGGAATTTCTGCGTTTTTATGAGTTGGAAAATGGTATTTTATTTGCGCCCATCGGACCGAAAAATAACTTGATTACTTTTATCGTTCCTCATTTTGCAGACAGACTTCCGCTAGAGAATTTTGTGATTTATGATGAGATTAGAAATATCTATGCCATGCATCCTTCCGGAAAGGATTGGTATCTTGTGTATGGTGAGGAAGGAATGGAACATCCTGATCATGTTTTCTCGGAAGAGGAGAAAAAGTACAGTGAACTGTTCACACATTTCTTTCATACAATAGCAATAAAGGAACGTGGGAATCTTGGTCTGCAGAGAAATATGCTTCCCCTGCGGTATCGTAAGTATATGACAGAATTTCAATAAATATTACAATAATTAAGTGAAATTAGGTAAATATTGGAAATTGTACTTTAAAAAGTACTTTACAAATGCCCGGCAAGGTGGTAATCTTTGAAAATGATACAAGAAAACGTTTTAACTATCTGCATTTTTTTTGTAAAGGAAAGGTGATTATGATGGTGCAGCGTAGAATTAAACTAAGACTTGATGAGGTAAAAGACTTTGTGGCAGCAGCCTGCAAATGTGATTTTGATATTGATATCTCATACAACAGATTTACTGTTGATGCCAAGTCCATTGTTGGTGTGCTGGGGCTTGATCTGAACCAGACGTTAACAGTGTCTTACAACGGATATGACAGTGAATTTGAGAAGTACATGAATCATTTTGCAGTAGCCTGCTAAGCGTAAGGTGAGAATACAAAAAGATGAGAGATGCCGTTTGATCATTTTATGATTAAACGGCATTTTTACGGCAAAAACTTGACAAGATCAACAGCAGAACCTACAATAAAGTGAACAATTAAAAACAAGTGTTTCAGAAGGAGAGAAACAGATGCCGCCGAAAGCAAGGTTTTCAAAAGAAGAAATTGTATCAATGGCACTTCAAATCACGAGAGAGCACGGAATCGGGGCAGTAACGGCAAGGGAACTGGGAGCAAGACTCGGCAGCTCTGCCAGACCGATATTTACCGTCTTTCAAAACATGGAAGAAGTAAACGATGAAGTGGTAAAGGCAGCCAGATTACTTTATGGACAGTATATCAATAAGGGCTTGCAGTCACAACCGGCATTCCGGGGAGTCGGTATTGCCTATGTGCAGTTTGCCATGCAGGAGCCCAAGCTCTTTCAACTTTTATTCATGAATGAGCAGGATGAGATAAGTGATATGGAGCATGTTCTGATACAGATTGATGAAAACTATGAGGAAATTCTGAAATCGGTGGAGGAGTCTTATCAGTTGGAGGAAAAAACTGCCGAAAAGCTGTATCGGCATTTATGGATTTATACACATGGAATTGCCAGTCTTTGTGCAACAAAGGTATGCCGGTTTACCGTAGAAGAAATTGAAAATATGCTGATAGAGGTTTTTACAGGCCTCTATGAAAAAGTAAAAAGAGATGGAAATTCAAATTTCAGTTAGGAGCCTGGTTGAATTTATTCTGCGCTCCGGAAATATTGACAATCGAAGAGCAGCTACTCCCGACAATGCAATGCAGGAGGGCGGAAGGATTCACCGGATGATACAGCGGCGGATGGGCAGCGAGTATCATCCGGAGGTTTTGTTGCGCTATTGTTATCATACGGAGAAGTATGAGATCCGGATAGATGGCCGCGCAGATGGGATTATCATTCAGCCTACAGGCGATCTGGCGCAGGTGCCTGAGCTTACGGATGACAAGGTGCCGCCGGCATGCCGTGACCGGGTGACTGTAACCATAGATGAGATCAAGGGAACCTACAGGGAACTGCATAAACTGAAGGAAGCAGTACCCGTGCATCTTGCACAGGCAAAGTGCTATGCCTATATCTATGGCATGCAGAACGAGCTGAAGCACATCCGGGTAAGACTGACCTATTGTAATATTGATACGGAGGAAATAAAATACTTTCATTTTGAATATGATATGGAGGAATTATCTGCCTGGTTTCAGGACGTGATGTCACAGTATCGTAAATGGGCGGATTTTCAGTTTGAATGGCAGAATGCACGTCAGGAATCCATTAAAGGACTGCCCTTTCCCTTTTCCTATCGGGAGGGGCAGAAGGAGCTTATTACCTATGTATATCAGACAATTTATCATAAGAAGAAGCTGTTTATTGAAGCCCCTACCGGAGTCGGTAAGACAATTTCCACGCTTTTTCCGGCAGTCATGTCTATGGGGGAGGGAAGAGGACAGAAAATTTTTTATCTGACAGCAAAGACAATTACAAGAACCGTAGCAGATGATGCCATAGAACTGATGAGACAGAAGGGGCTGAAATTCAAATCTGTCATTTTGACTGCTAAGGACAAAATCTGTTTTATGGAAGAAACCGAATGCAATCCGGAATTTTGCCCCTATGCAAAGGGGCATTATGATAGAATCAATGATGCAATTTACGACTTATTGACTCATTCGGATAATTTTAATCGTGAGACCATAGAAGCTTATGCCAGGGCGCATCAGGTATGTCCGTTTGAAATGTGCCTTGATATGAGTCTGTTTGCGGATGCGGTAATCTGTGATTACAATTATTTATTTGATCCGCATGTCTATCTGAAGCGCTTTTTTACGGAAGGAGTCAGGGAGGATTACATTTTTCTGATTGATGAGGCACATAATCTGGTAGATCGCGGGCGGGAAATGTACAGTGCGGTTCTTTATAAGGAAGATTTCCTTGCGCTGAAAAAGGCAGTGAAGGATTACGATGTCAAGATGTACCGGCAGCTTGAAAAGTGCAATAAGGAGCTTTTGGAACTGAAACGTGCCTGTGAGGATTATGAATATCTTGATGAGGAGGAGGCAGCCCCCTTTGTAAGGTCTGTAGTTCGACTTTCAGGCATCATGGAGGCATATCTGGAGGAACATGAGGAAAGTCCGGTGAAAAAGGAAATTCTGGACTTCTATTTTGAAGTATCCCATTTTCTGCTGATCAATGACAAGCTGGATGACAGCTATGTGATCTACACGCAGCTTCAGCCGGATGGCGGTTTCTTTATCAAGCTGCTTTGTGTGAATCCATCTAAAAATCTGAGAGAATGTATGATGCGCGGAAGAAGTACGATCCTGTTTTCTGCTACGCTGCTGCCTGTTCAGTATTATAAAAGGCTGCTGGGAGCAGATGAGGGAGATTACGAGGTTTATGCAAGGTCTGTCTTTGATTCCCGAAAGAAAGGGCTGTTTATTGCAGAGGATGTGACCAGCAGATATACCAGACGGTCAGAAATGGAATATTATAATATTGCATCGTACATTCATAAGGTGGTCAGCAGACGGGAGGGAAATTATATGATTTTTTTTCCTTCCCACGCTTTCCTGAAAAACGTATATGAGGTTTATTATAATTACTTTTATGATCCTGAATCTGTAGAATGTCTGATCCAGGAGGAGTATATGGATGAAGAGAGCCGAGAACTCTTTTTGAAACGTTTTCGGGGGACAGATGAGGCAGAGACGGGAGTGATGAGAGAAGACGGAATCGTACATCCTGGAATGGAGGAGCTTAGGAGTGCCATTCACATGGATATTGAAGTGGAAGAAGGAAAGTCCCTGCTTGGCTTTTGTGTTATGGGAGGAATTTTCAGCGAAGGAATTGATCTAAAGAATGACAGTCTGATCGGCGCTATTATCGTGGGAACCGGACTTCCTCAGGTCTGCATCGAACGGGAAATCCTGAAGCAATATTTTGATGCACAGGGAGATAATGGATTTGATTTCGCCTATCGATATCCCGGAATGAATAAGGTATTGCAGGCAGCCGGAAGGGTTATCAGAACTGTGGAGGATGTGGGAATTGTCGTACTTCTTGATGAGCGGTTTTTAAAGCAGCCTTACCTTCGAATGTTTCCAAGGGAATGGGAAGAATATGAAAGGGTTTCTTTGGAAAGGATTGAGAAGAGAGTAGAACGCTTTTGGAATGAGTGGTTGTAGCTATGTGGATAACTTTCACATAGCTTTTTTTGTATAAAAAATATTTGGAAGTCAAAAAAAGGGGAAAAATGAAAGAAAAGTGGGAGAAAAAATATAAAATGAAGGATTTTTTGATAAGTGACGTCGTTTTTTGAAGAAAAAAGTAATAAAGTCATTTAAAATGACACATATGTCATTGTGGATAACTATGTGGAAATTGGGGATTTCTTTCATTTTTTGTTTTTTGAGCTAAAAAATTGATAGTTGTTTTTTGGACAAAAAATGCAAGGAGAAAAATTCAAAATCAGAAAAAAACTTGTTTAGTCAATAGCGGGAGGGTATAAATTGACTGATTTTGTTAATAAGCGAAAATTGTGTTTCTGTCAGTGGAAAGCGTGTACAAAGGGGCGAAAATATGGTAAACTATTATAAATTCTTTTCGGTTATTTTAGGAGAACGATATCCGTAAGAATACGGGAGGTACAAAAGAAAATAAGAAACAGGAGGCAGAAATATGTGGGCTTATGAGAGTGTTTTCTATCAGATTTACCCCCTTGGCTTTTGCGGGGCACCCTATGAAAACGACGGCGTGCTGACAAGCCGGATCAAAAAGGTGGTGGAATGGATTCCCCATATGAAAAAACTGGGGGTGAATGCAATTTATTTTTCACCGGTATTTGAGTCGGATACGCATGGATATAACACAAGGGACTATAAAAAGATCGATGTTCGTCTGGGAACCAATGAGGATTTTAAGGAGGTTTGCAGAAAGCTTCATGAAAACGGAATCAGGGTGGTTCTGGATGGAGTTTTTAATCATGTGGGAAGAGGTTTCTATCAGTTTCAGGATGTGATCAAAAACAGACAAAATTCTCCTTATCTGAACTGGTTTCGTGTTAATCTTGACGGAAACTCCAATTACAATGATGGCCTCTGGTATGAGGGCTGGGAAGGAAACTACGACCTGGTCAAGCTGAATCTTCAGAACAATGAGGTGGTAGAGCATCTTTTGGATGCAGTGAAATATTGGGTAGATGAATTTGATATAGATGGGCTCAGGCTTGATGTGGCTTATTGCCTGGATGAGAATTTTGTCAGAAGGCTCAGAAGCTTTACGGAAGGACTGAAAAGTGATTTCTTCTTATTAGGAGAGATGCTTCACGGAGATTATAACAGGCTGGTGAATGATGCTATGCTGCATTCTGCAACAAATTACGAATGCTATAAGGGTTTATATTCCAGCTTTAACAGCATGAATCTGTTTGAGATCAACCATTCCCTGCTTCGTCAGTTCGGACCGGAAAACTGGACACTCTATCGAGGAAAGCACATGCTGTCCTTTGTGGATAATCATGATGTGACCAGAATTGCAAGTATATTGACCAATGAAAAGCATCTACCGCTTGTATATGCCCTCTGCTTTGGTATGCCGGGAATCCCCTGTGTTTACTATGGAAGTGAATGGGGGGCAAAGGCGCAGAAGAGTGACGGTGATCCGGCACTGCGCGCCTGCTTTGATGCGCCGGTCTATAATGATTTATCTGCATGGATCAGCAGGCTGGCAGAAGCAAAGAAAAATTCCAAGGCTCTCAATTACGGAAGCTTTCGCTCCGTTGTTCTTACAAATAAGCAGTGCATTTTTGAGAGAAAGACGGATGAAGAGCGGGTTCTGGTAGCAATCAATGCGGAGGATCAGCCCTATACGGCACATTTTGATGCGGGCTGTGGGCAGGCAGTGGATCTGATCAGTGGAGATGCGTATGATTTCGGTGGAGGAAGTGAGCTTCCGCCTTACAGTGCATTTTTTTGGAGGATGGAGCATTAGAAGGGATTACAAGGGATAAGGAGGATACTTTTTTATGGAAAAAGCGGACAGAAGAACAAAAGAAAAGAAGGGATTGCTGCGATACAGTGATCTGCTTGGAAAGATCATTAACAGAAATATCAGTGTGGTTTTGGCAATCGTTCTGCTGATTGCATTGTCAGGTATGGCATATTTTTCTATGGAGCTTTCCAATGAGAAGGTGAAAAGTGAGGCATCTGAGTATTATGCGGAGATTGAAGGCTGGGTGAATACACAGAAAAATATTCTCAGTATGTTTGTAAACAGTATTGAAGCGCAGGGAAATCTTTATCAGGATCATGAGGCTGCTGTTGCTTACCTGGACAGCATTACACAAAAATATAGTCACATTTCCTGTACCTATATTTCAGACCCGAATCTGCCTCAGCTTGTGATTATGAATAATGGATGGGTGCCGGATCCGGATTTTGACGTAGCAGGCCGATCCTGGTACTCTGAGGCGATCGATAATGATGATATCGCAATTACAGCACCTTATCTGGATGAGCAGACCGGAAGCTACTGTATAACCTTCAGTAAAAGAGTGGTGATCGACGGTAAACCGATTGGGGTATTTGGAATTGATTTTTATATGGATCAGCTGACCAATATTCTCTCGTCAAGTTATACGGGAGGTAATTATGCATTTATGACCGATGCATCGGGAATCATTGTCACGCACCCTTCAGAACAGTATCAGCTTGGCGGTAATGTGAGTGTAAATGTATCCGATACAAAGTATGGCAAGTGTGCAGGGGGAAGCGGAAGGATAGTCACGATTGCAGATTATGATAAAAGGATAAAAACCGTGACCTGTGTACAATCCGATGAAATCCCGTTTACGGTTTATATGGTAAAGGACTGGATGTCAGCCTACAGTATTTTCTTTATCTCAGTAATTTTCTATATTGTCATGTTTGCAGCGTGTCTGTTTGTTGTGAATATGCGGAATAAGAAGGTGATCGGAAAATGGTTCAAGCCTCTGGAAAAGATTGCAGAAAAGATTCCTGCAATTGCAGAGGGACATCTTGATATTGCGTTTGATGAAGAAGAAATCTGCCAGGAGATCAAAATTCTTCAGGATTCCCTTAATACAACAATGGGAACATTGAATGTATATATTGGTGATATAGTTCAGATCCTTGAGGATGTGGCAGAAGGAAATCTGGCCATCAGCTCAGAGGTGGAATATCAGGGAGATTTTGCAAAGCTGGAGGGAGCCATTGAGAAGATTACCGGTAATCTGAATGGCCTGATCAGGGATATAGATGACAGTGCAAAGCAGTTTATGGAAATTTCCAGGCAGGTATCGGATGCTTCCGGTCAGGTTTCCGACGGTGCCAGAACCCAGGCCGAAAATATTGATTCCCTCGCCGAAAATATCTCCATTTTAAAGAATAACATGCAGACAGCCAATGAAAATGCGCATGAAATTATTAATGTGGTAGAGAACAATAATCATAATTTAAAGGATATTTCTGAAAAACAGATCGCAGAGCTGGCAGAGAAGATGCGTGAGATCGAGAACAGCTCTGTTAAAATCGGAGAATGCCTGGAGATGATCAACCAGATCAATTCCCAGACCAATCTTCTTGCTCTGAATGCTTCCATTGAGGCAGCTCGTGCCGGTGAGGCCGGTAAAGGATTTGCGGTTGTGGCAGAGGAGATCCGGGGACTTTCTGAGGATACCTCCAGAGCCAGTCAGAATATCGGTGATATGATCGGAAGAAATAACGAGTCCATCCGTGCCGGAATGGAGATTATGAAAAATACGATTGAGGTACTGAAGCACAATCTGGAAAGCTTTGTTTCTGCGAGGAATGAGATCGGCGGAATGGCTGATATGATCGGACAGCAGCAGGAGTATATCACCAGAATTGCTACTTCGGTAGAGGAAATCGAGGAGATTGTGAAATCCAATACGGCAGTTTCAAAGGAAAATGCGGATGCAGCGGAAAAGATGAGCAGTCAGACGGAAGTCTTAAATTCCCAGATCAGCAGCTTTACCTTGAAGTAGCGTGAGTATTTCTTCACAAATGAGGAGCAGGGAGCATGACATTTACGTTTTATGAGCTAGTCTGGTTTTACTTTATTTATTCGTTAACCGGCTGGTGTGCGGAGGTCTGTGTAGCAGCTGCCCGCAAAAAGAAATTTATCAACAGAGGATTCGTAAGCGGTCCACTGTGCCCGATCTATGGAACGGGCGCAGTGGTTTTCGCTGTTTTCCTGCCGGAGCTTAGGGAAAATCCTTTCTTTTTGTTTCTGGGCGGCGTGATTCTGGGGTCATTTATTGAATTTGCCACCGGTGTTCTTCTTGAAAAGGCGTTTCATAAGAAATGGTGGGATTATTCGGGAATCCGATTTAATTTTGATGGATATATTTGTCTGCCGTATTCCCTTTTGTGGGGCGGCTTTGCGCTTCTGCTTACCTATCTGACCAATCCGCTCCTTTCATGGCTGGTGGGAAGGATTCCCAGGCTTCTGGGAGTGATCCTGCTCTGGGTGCTGGCAGTGCTTCTGGCAGTCGATATGCTTGGAAGTACGATGACGGTTCTTGGAATGAAGAAAAAGCTGGAGCAGATCTCCCAGCTGACGGAAGGGATGGAACAGCTGTCCGGTCAGCTTGAGAATGCAATTTCCATGCGTGTGGCAAGACGAATGGAAAAGGCATTTCCTGTTTTAAATACCAAAGCTCTGAAGGAACAGGCAAAACCGAAAGAAAAGTCCGACGTGTTTGCGCAGGGCTGCTGCTTTTATAAGCTGATGAGTCTCTTTTTCATTGGTGCTTTTTTGGGAGACATCACGGAGACCATTTTCTGTTTTGTTACAGCGGGAGTGCTCATGAGCCGCAGCAGTGTGGTATACGGACCGTTCAGTATCGTATGGGGACTTGGGTGCGCGCTTCTTACGGCAATCCTGTACCGGATCAAAAGCAAAAGCGATTCTTATATCTTTGTGGCAGGAACGCTTCTTGGAGGCGCCTATGAGTATGTGTGCAGTGTCTTTACGGAGCTTGTTTTTGGAACCGTTTTCTGGGATTACAGCGGCTTTGCATTTAATCTGGGTGGAAGAATCAATCTGCTTTACTGCTTCTTCTGGGGAATTGCGGCGGTTGTGTGGATGAAATTCCTATATCCGTTCCTTTCCCGATGGATTGAGAAGCTTCCTCTGAAAGTCGGGACTGTTCTGTGCAATGTGATGATCGTGTTTATGATTTTTAACTGCCTGATTTCTGCAGCAGCACTGTCAAGATATGAGCAGAGGCAGACTGCGGGGTGTGAGGAGGCAATACAGGCAGAGGATCAGAATTCTTACTATGAATTTCTGGATACTCATTTTCCGGATGAGCGTATGGAGCGAATTTATCCGAATGCCAAGATTGTAAATTAGGAGGAAAGGAATAAGAAATATGGATTATCAGGAAGTGATCAAAGAGGCAAGAAACGTGATCGGTAAGTACTGCAAGGCATGTCCTGTATGTAATGGCAGAGCCTGCGGTAATCAAATTCCGGGACCGGGAGCAAAGGGAAGCGGTGACACTGCGATCAGGAATTTTGAAAAGTGGCAGGAGATTCGTGTCAATATGGATACCATCTGCAGCAATGAGAAGGTAGATACCTCCGTTACTTTATTTGGAAGAAAATTTCGAATGCCTGTATTTGCAGGACCGGTTGGCGCTGTGAATTTGCATTATGGAGAAAAATATGATGATTTGAGCTACAATCAGGTTCTGCTGAAGGCTTGTGCTGACAACGGAATTGCCGCTTTCACCGGTGACGGCGCCAATGAGCAGGTAGTGATTTCGGCCGCCAGGGCAATTGGAGAGATGGAGGGCGCGGGCGTGCCCACAATCAAGCCCTGGAGCAAGGAAATGCTGGCCCGGAAGCTGGAGCTTGTAAAGCAGTCGGGAGCCTTTGCGGTGGCGATGGATATTGATGCAGCAGGCCTTCCTTTTTTAAAGAATTGTGAGCCTCCGGCCGGAAGCAAGACAGTAGAGGAATTAAAGGAAGTGATTACCGGTTTGGAAGTTCCTTTTATCGTGAAGGGCGTGCTCACTGTGAAGGGTGCTCTTAAGGCAAAGGAGGCCGGTGCGGCAGCAGTTGTGGTATCGAATCATGGCGGAAGAGTTCTGGATCAATGTCCTTCCACGGCAGAGGTACTTCCTGAAATTGTGGCGGCACTACAAAACTCCGGTGTAAAGGTTCTGGTAGATGGCGGTATCAGAAGTGGGGTTGATGTATTTAAGGCACTGGCTATGGGCGCGGACGGTGTGCTCATTGCGAGACCGTTTGTGACAGCAGTATTTGGAGGCGGTGAAGAGGGGGTAAAGCTTTACATTGATAAAATCTGCGGGGAACTGGAGGATACCATGGCGATGTGCGGTGCACACAGCATTGCGGAAATTACAGGGGAGATGATCCGCAGGGAAAAATAAGCAAAATAAATTTGGATGCTGAAGAAAAAGGCTGATGCAATTCGTTATAGGATTGAATCAGTCTTTTTTATGTTTTGAATTTTTTACAAATACCTGTTGACAAAATAATATTATATGGCGTATAGTATCTGTATCATCAATAATACTATACGGCATATAATATTATAAAAATATAAGGATGCAGTTTGGAGGAAGGATGTAGAAAGGAGAAAGTGGAATGGTTTTTAATACAGGAGCTGCGCTTCTGGATGCCATCGTTCTGGCGGTGGTATCGCGGGAACCGGAGGGAGCATATGGATATAAGATCACACAGGATGTAAGAACTGTGATTGAATTATCAGAATCTACGTTGTACCCGGTATTGAGGCGATTACAGAAGGATGAATGTCTGGAAGTATATGATATGGAATGCGCCGGAAGAAACAGGCGATATTATAAGGTGACGGAAAAAGGGCGGTTACAGCTTAATTTATATGAAAGCGAATGGAGAAAATACGCGGCAAAGATTAACCGCATATTCGAGGGAGGAATGAAAAATGAGTAGATGGGAATTCATGAGGCAGCTGGAAGAGCTTCTCTTTGATATTTCACCCAGTGAGAGGGAGGAAGCTCTTCAATATTATAATGATTATTTTAATGATGCCGGGAGAGAAAATGAGCAGGAGGTCATTAAGGCTCTGGGCTCACCGGAACAGGTGGCGAAGATCGTAAGAGAAGGTCTGAATGAAGCAGCGGGTACAGGAGAGTTTACCGAAAACGGATTTACCAGCGGCAATACCGGAAACCTAAATGCCATTGTAAAAAGACCGGAAAATACACAGAAAACCGGAGATGACGCGTTAGGCAGCAATGCACAGAGCACCGCAAGCAATGGCAGGATGCAGGATGCAGATAGCAGGGAGCCACAGAAACAGACAGAAAAAGGACAGCAGAAGGATAAAATGCCAACATGGGCAATTGTGCTGATCATCATTGGATGTATTTTCCTTTCTCCTGTCATTCTCGGGTTCGCAGGCTCTGCTCTCGCAGCGATTGCCGGTGTGATTGTCGGCATTCTTGCTCTTGTTTTTGGGATAGGAGCTGCAACAATTGCGTTGTATGTGAGCGCAGTTCTCCTGATCATTTCCGGATTTGGTGTGATCTTTACAAGCCCGTTGATTGCAATCGGGTTGATCGGCGCTGGCTTGATCTGTGGAGCACTTGGCATCCTGTTTATGATGCTGACGGTATTCCTGGCAGGAACCTGCATTCCGGGAATCTGTAAGGGAATTGCTTATATCTTTGGCAAACTGTTTGGCAAAAAGGAGGTGGCATAGGCATGAAGAAGTTTTATAAATGGAGTGCAATCACAGCGGGAATCATGCTGGCAGTCGGAATGCTTCTGGCATTCATCTGTGCCGTGGCCGGAGGAAGAAAAGCGGTTATTACCTTAAAAAACTTTGATGGATGGGACGAAGTGTCCAGAGCTATCGAGGTGGCAGATGATTTTGTGATCAATCTCAGCAATGGGCATTGGCACATTTTATGGAACGGTGATAATCCTACAGAACTTACCTTGAACGGCAATCGGATACAGACGGGAGAGTCTGTATCATCTATTGAGACACAGGCAATTAAGAATCTTGATCTGACGCTGGGCGCCGGCTCCTTTACCATCAGAGAAAAGGAGATGGATGACGGCTATATGGAGCTTTCCGTAAAAGGCTTTGGCAACTGCGATTACCAGGTAATAGGGGATACTTTGACAGTGGAAGGCTTTAAGGGATATAGCGGAGTCAGCAATACGATGATGAACAATAAGATCATTCTGGAGATACCGAAGGGGGTGACCTTCCAGTCTGTAACGATTGAAGCCGGAGCAGGTGTTATGGAGCTTTCAGATCTGAAGGTGGAGGAACTGGAGGCTGTTATCGGTGCAGGTGAGCTGAGTCTTCAGGAAATTACAGCACAGGAGTTCGTTACACAGATTGGCGCCGGAAGGCTTAACGCAGGCGGAATGGATGTTAAGAATGCTGAGATATCTGTGAATATGGGAGAATGTGTTTATCAGGGATGGATCAGAAAAGACCTGGATGCAGAATGCAATATGGGAAATATGGAATTTGAACTGATGGGCAGCGAGAAGGCTCACAATTATGATATTGAATGCGATGCCGGAAATATTTCGATGAAGGATTTGAAGATGACAGCGCTTGCCGGGGAAAGAACTATTGATAATGGAGCAGACAGCAACTTTGATATCACCTGTAATATGGGAAATATTACGGTAGAATTTGAGGAGGAATAGTCTATGTTAACAATCTTATTATTGCTTGTCCTGATAATTGTATTTACGATTCTTGGCTTTTGTTTCAGCCTGGCAGGAGGTATTTTAAAGACGGTATTAAAATTGATCATCTGTCTGCCCTGTGCATTGATCTGTGCAGTGGTGGGCGTGGTATTGTGTTGTACCCTGATCCTGATTCCGCTTGGTATTGCCTGCTTTAAGCTGGCCGGATTTATGTTGAATCCCTTCCGGGCCTGCTTTGCATAAATCAGTTTTGTGCGGATGAAAAAGGGCATGCATCCTATGGAACAGAAGGATGCGTGCCCTTAATTGCTGATATAATCGTTTTTGTGTATGCATCTGTGTTTAGCTTAAAGTAAAGAATAATCCGGCTTTTTTCAGTGCAGGACGGAGCGCCATATAAACAATTACGGAAACAATGGTGGATGTAACCGCATTGATAGCCGTAGCGCCGATATTCCATGCAAGGGTCAATTCTGCAGCGGGCTTGCCCAGAATCAACAGCTTATAGTAATATCCGATCAGCGGATCAAAAATGACGTTAAACAAAAGTCCACCTACAGCGGCAAGTGTAGACCAGATAAGCACCTTCTTATTGTCCTTTTCTGTGGTGATTTTACCAAGCTTGTGTGCAATCAGTCCGGCGATCAGTCCGATGCAGAACTTTAAAAGAAAGGTTTTGGGTGCATATACAATGTATTGCGGATCCAGAAGGTCACCGATAGTCATACCGATTGCGCCGCCAAGTCCACCATAGACACCGCCGAGAAGTAATGCGCCAAGTACGCAGACGGCATTCCCGAGATGAATGGAAGTTGCGTCACCGCCGGGAAGCTGGATCTTGATCTGCAAAAAGGTGAAAACTACATAGGATAAGGCTGCCATAAGCCCGGTAAGAGCAATTTTCTGTGTTGTTTGTTTTTTCATGATCGTTCCTCCTCATTTGTTTCATGTCGTTAATTAGGTTTATGTTATCTAATTATAGGCAGAGGTGGCACCATAAAAAGTGCCAAATCAGAACTTTTAAACCATACCAGTTGAAAAGAGACCGTTATTGTTGTAGGATATTCTGGTAAAGCATAGCTATTATAGCAGAGGGAAGTAACATGCGGAATAAAAAGGGATTGACCGGAAGCATGCTAAAGATCATAGCCATGATTTCCATGCTGATCGATCACACGGCATATACAGTGCTTGGAACGATACTGGTGAGAAATGGTATTAACAGCGTTAAAAACTGTTCACCGGAATATATGATCAGTATGATAGAGGGCGGCAGTATCGGATGGGTATATTTGGGGTATCAGATTATGCGGAAAGTATTGGGAAGGCTCGCCTTTCCTATTTTCTGTTTTCTTTTGGTGGAAGGCTTTGAAAAAACAAGAAGCAGAAGCCGTTATGCGTTAAGAATGCTTTTGTTTGCATTGATTTCGGAGATCCCGTTTGATCTTTTATTTTCCCTAAAGCCTATAGACTGGAAGAGTCAAAATGTGATTTTTACCCTTTTGCTGGGATTTCTGACCATGTGGGGAATGGAATGGATAGAAGTGAAAAGCCGTGACCTGGAGACCCAGTGGGGACTGCAGATCTTATTGGTGATGGCAACAGGCTTTCTGGCTGAAAAAATTTCCTGTGATTACGGAGCCAGTGGTATCCTTGCAATCGGGCTCTTTTTCATTTTCAGAAAAAACCGCTCTCTACAGCTTCTTTTGGGCTGCGGTTCCTTTTTTTGGGAGTGGCCGGCATGCTTTTCCTGCATTCCGCTTTCCTTTTATAATGGGGAAAGAGGAATGAAACTGAAATATGTTTTTTATGCCTTCTATCCGGTTCATCTGTTGCTGCTATATCTGCTTCGCCGATATGGTTTCTAAATTTTTTCTAAAAAAAATATCCCATTTGTTAAATTATGGAATGTAGGTTGACACAGAGAGAAACAGAACATATAATCTCTAATAGTTAACTAGTTAAAGGTTAAGTATTTAATAAAATGCAAGGAGGAAAAATGGAGGAGGATAAAAGACATCAGATCATGCATCTTTTGAGAAGTGTGGATCATATGATGAAATGCTCTATTGACCGGAGAGTAAAAATCACCGGATTGTACAGAGGTCAGCACAGGATGCTGATGTTTCTCGGTGATTATCCGGACTGTTCTCAGACTGAGCTTGCAGAGAAGCTGGAAATCTCAGGAGCAGCAGTAGCGGTTTCCCTGAAACGACTGGAGAAGGCGGGATATATCAAGAGACAGTGTGATACGGAGGATAACCGTATGAACCATGTGGTGATCACGGAAAAAGGAAAAGCCGCCATTGAGGAAAGCCAGGATTTCTTTCATGAAATGGAAGGTGCGGCACTTTATGGATTTACAGAAGGAGAGATTCTCAAAATGGAGGAATTTCTGAACAGAGTCCTTCAGAATAAGGATAAGATCAATCAGGTAGTAAAAAAGAGCGGAGTATAAAACGAGGAGAAAGATTATGAAAAGATATTGGAAGTATATAAAGCCATATCTGCCGGCATTTATCATAGGGCCGATCCTCATGATTGTGGAGGTGATCGGAGAAGTGGTTTTGCCTAAGTTTATGGCAAACATTATCAACATCGGCGCTGCAAACCATGATGTGCCCTACATCATCGGTATGGGAGTCGTCATGGTGATCACGGCACTTTTAATGATGGCAGGTGGAGTCGGAGGCGCATATTTTGCAGCGAAAGCGGCAATCAGCTTTTCTTCTGACCTAAGAAGTGATGTGTTTGATCAGGTACAGAAATTTTCATTTGCCAATCTGGACCGATTCAGCACGGGATCGTTGGTTACCAGGCTGACCAATGATATCACGCAGGTGCAGAATCTGATCAATATGGCGCTTCGTATGATGCTGCGTGCGCCGGGAATGCTGATCGGAGCACTCATTATGGCATTTATGATGAATGCCAGGCTGGCATTGGTGATCTTGGTGGTAATCCCTATTTTGATTCTGGTGATAGTTCTGATTATCAAGACAGCTTTTCCAAGGTTCGATACCATGCAGAAAAAGTTGGATATGCTGAACTCCAATATTCAGGAGGTGCTTACCAATGTGAGAGTGGTAAAATCCTTTGTGAGAGGGGAGTACGAGGAGGAACGTTTTGCTAAGTCGAATGAGAATTTAAAGACGGCAAGTTTAAGTGCATTTAATGCTATCATTTTTACCATGCCGGTGATGATGTTTCTGATGAATGCAACAACGCTGGCTGTTGTCTGGTTTGGAGGAAAGCAGATTCTGGCAGGGCAGATGCCTGTAGGCGATCTTACTGCTTTTACTTCCTACATTGTGCAGATACTGATGTCTCTGATGATGCTGGCAATGGTACTTTTGCAGAGCTCAAGAGCAATTGCTTCCCTTCATCGAATTATGGAGGTTTTGGATACGAAGGTGACGTTGACAGATGAGGGCTGCGCTTTGCCGGACAAAACAGTTGACAGCGGCAGGGTGGAATTCAAGGATGTGACCTTCCGTTACTACAAGGAGAATAAGGAACCGGTTCTTTCCCATATCAGCTTTACCATTGAGACCGGACAGGTGCTTGGTATCATCGGTTCTACCGGCAGCGGAAAGACAACATTGGTGCAGATGATCCCAAGATTGTATGATGTGGATCAGGGGGAGGTACTTGTAGACGGCGTGAATGTAAAGGATTATTCGCTCAAGCATTTGCGAGAGGGAGTCGGTATGGTACTTCAGAAGAACGTTCTTTTCTCCGGCAGTATTATGGAAAACCTGATGTGGGGAGATGAACAGGCATTGGAGGAGGAAATTGTGAGTGCAGCAAAGGCAGCTCAGGCAGATGACTTTGTAAACTCCTTTACAGAAGGCTATGAGACAGAGCTGGGACAGGGCGGTGTGAATGTGTCCGGTGGTCAGAAGCAGAGACTGTGTATCGCCAGGGCACTGCTCAAAAAGCCTAAAATTCTGATCCTGGATGATTCCACCAGCGCTGTGGATACTGCTACCGAAGCGAAAATCAGGGAAAGCTTTTCAGGTACACTGAAGGATACAACTAAGATCATTATCGCGCAGAGAATTACTTCTGTCATGGAAGCAGATAAGATTCTGGTACTGGATGACGGAGAAATTGTGGGAATGGGAGGCCATGAGCAGCTTCTTGCAGATTGTGAGGCTTACCGGGAAATCTATTATTCACAGATGGATAAGGAGGTGAGTGCATCATGAGACCTGAAAAACTGGAATATTTGCAGAAAAAATATGAAAGTAAACTGAATCCCGCAAAAAATGATATTCCTGTTACACAGGAGAAAAAGGGGCCCAGGATGCCGGGAGGACCGGGACGTCATGGAGGCAGAGGCGCTATGGGCACAGGAAAGCCCAAGGAATTGAAAAGAACCGTTGGCAGGCTGTTTTCCTATATTGCCGGTCAAAAAATACTGCTGGCAATTGTGATCCTGTGTGTGATTGGTGGTACGATTGCCAACCTGGCAGGCTCCTATATGCTGAGGCCTATTATCAACGGACTGACCTCGGAAGGAAGAAGTGTAGCCGGGTTGCTGAAGGGAATTCTGGCGATGCTGTGTATTTATCTTGTGGCAGTGCTGGCACAGTATCTTCAGCAGAGGATCATGATAACGGTATCCCAGGGAGCAATCCAGAAGCTGCGTAATGATCTTTTCTCAAAGATGCAGAAGCTTCCGGTAAGATACTATGATACCAATAATCATGGTGATCTGATGAGCCGCTTCACCAATGACGTGGATGCAATAGGAGAAATGCTGAATAATACAGTAGTTCAGCTGATCTCGGGCTCTATTACCATCGTTGGCACCTTTGCGTTGATGGTTTATACAAATGTATGGCTTACGCTCATCACGGTTTTCATGATACCGGTGATGCTGAAGGCAGTACAGCTGGTAGGAAGCAAGAGCAGAAAATATTACCAGGCACAGCAGGCGGCAATTGGTACGCTGAACGGATATATTGAGGAAACTGTGACGGGACAGAAGGTGGTCAAGGTATTCTGTCACGAGGAAGAAGCAGAGGAAGAGTTTGAATATCTGAATCAGGATCTTCGCGGCAAGCAGATTAAGGCACAGTTTTTTGGCGGTATTATGGGACCTGTCATGGGCAACCTGAGCCAGGTAAGCTATTCCTTAACTGCCTGTATCGGAGGAATTCTCTGTGTACTCCGGGGCTTTGATCTCGGAGGACTGACGGTATTTGTAAATTATTCCAGACAGTTTTCACGTCCTATCAATGAGGTTGCCATGCAGGTCAATACCATTTTTTCTGCTCTTGCCGGTGCGGAACGGGTGTTTGCGGTTATGGATGAACTGCCGGAAAAAGAGGATACAGAGAACGCAGTGAGTATCATTGAGGAGAACGGAAAGAACTATTATGCAATTCCCAAGGCAAACGCTATAACGCTGGATGAAAATTTCAGTCAGGATGTATGCCGGGAGGATGAGAAGCATTACTACAAGGAAGTGAAAGGAGCCGTTACACTAAAGGACGTCACCTTTGGCTATAATCCTGACAAAACAATTTTGAAAAAGATTTCCCTGTATGCAAAGCCGGGACAGAAGATTGCTTTTGTGGGTTCTACCGGAGCTGGAAAGACAACAATTACAAACCTGATCAACCGCTTTTATGATATTGACGAGGGAATGATCACGATTGATGAGATTCCGATCAAAGAACTGAAACGAGATGATCTTCGTAAGAATATTTCCATGGTGCTTCAGGACACTCACCTGTTTACGGGAACAGTCCGTGAAAATATCCGTTACGGAAGACTGGATGCAACCGATGAAGAGGTAGAGCAGGCAGCTAAGATGGCAAGTGCCCATTCCTTTATCATCCGTCTGGAGCATGGTTATGACACCATGCTGGAGGGTGACGGAGCAAACTTAAGCCAGGGGCAGAGACAGCTGATCAATATTGCAAGAGCTGCAATTTCCAAGGCTCCAATCCTGATTCTGGATGAGGCGACCAGCTCTGTTGATACCAGAACAGAAAAGCATATCGAGAAAGGAATGGATCGTCTGATGGCAGAGCGCACAACACTTGTCATTGCCCACAGGCTTTCGACGGTCAGAAATGCCAATGCTATTATGGTGCTTGAGAACGGTGTGATCATTGAGCGGGGCGACCATGAGGATCTGCTAAAGCAAAAAGGACGCTATTATCAGCTTTATACCGGATTAAGTGAACTGGATTAAGATAAATAAGCTGATTGGAAATGTTGCCGGTTATAGGCTGATCCTATAGCTGGCAACATTTTTTCTGTATTGTACAAAAGCTGTAAGGAATGCTATACTCTGTCTATCGAACAAAGATAAACCAATTAACAGGAGGAAAGTATTATGAAAAAGTTTTTGGCAGTTTTATTGACGGGTGTACTTATTGCAGGTACCCTGACAGGTTGCGGTGGAAGCAGCAAGGATGACAAGGTGATTAAGGTGGCAGCATCAGCAACGCCCCATTCAGAAATTCTGGAGCAGGTAAAGCCGATTTTGGAGGAGCAGGGCTATGATCTGCAGGTAACCGTATTTGATGACTATGTACAGCCGAATGAGGTGGTAGAGAGTGGTGAGTTTGACGCAAACTATTTCCAGCATATCCCTTACCTTAACAGCTTTAATGAAGAAAAGGGAACCCATCTTGTTAATGCTGGCGGTATTCACTACGAGCCCTTCGGAATTTATCCCGGAACCAAAGCTTCTCTTGACGAAGTGGCAGACGGCGACAGCATTGCCGTTCCCAATGATACAACAAACGAAGCAAGAGCACTTCTTCTGCTTCAGGACAACGGTCTGATCACGCTGAAGGATGATGCAGGATTAGAGGCAACTGTAAATGATATTGTGGATAATCCTTACAACCTTGAAATCGTAGAGCTGGAAGCAGCTCAGGTACCCAGAGTGGTAGGAGAGGTCGCATTCGTGGTATTAAACGGAAACTACGCACTGGAAGCAGGCTATTCTGTAGCGAAGGATTCCATTGCCTATGAGAGTACCGACTCAGAGGCAGCAAAGACCTACGTGAATGTGATTGCTGTGAAGGAAGGAAATGAAAACAGCGCAAAGATCAAAGCTCTGGTAGAGGCATTAAAATCCGATGCTATTAAGACCTACATCAATGATACTTATGACGGTGCTGTAATTCCTTTTGAATAATGAAAAGAAATCGTGTATAATGTGATTGAGCAACCCTGGAATGGTGTTCCAGGGTTGTTTTGAGTTCACGGGTGGACTTTGGGAAAGGGAGGACAAAATGACACTGACGCAGCTTCGATATGTAATAGCAATTGCAGATACCCATTCCATGAATGAGGCGGCACGGACACTCTTTATTGCGCAGCCAAGTCTTTCTCAGGCAATCAGGGAGCTGGAGGAGGAAATCGGTATCACGGTTTTTAACCGCAGCAACCGCGGTGTCAGTATCACACCGGAGGGAGAGGAATTTTTGGGCTACGCCAGACAGGTAGTGGAACAGTATCGTCTGGTGGAGAACCGGTACATAGAGAAAAAGAACAGCAAGAAACGGTTTAGTGTTTCCATGCAGCACTATTCCTTTGCGGTCAAGGCTTTTGTGGAGATGGTGAAGCAGTTTGGCATGGATGAGTATGAGTTTGCGGTGCACGAGACAAAGACCTACGAGGTCATTGAGGATGTGAAAAACTTCAGAAGTGAAATCGGAATCCTTTATCTGAATGACTTTAACCGTGCCGTTCTTTCCAAGCTGTTTCAGGAATTTGAACTGGAGTTCCATGATATTTTAAAATGCGGAATTTATGTGTATCTTTGGAAAGGTCATCCTCTTGCAAAAAAAGAAGAAATTGCCCTCGAAGAACTGGAGGAATATCCCTGTCTGTCTTTTGAGCAGGGGGTAAACAATTCCTTCTATTTTGCGGAGGAGGTACTCAGTACTTACGCGTACAAGCGGTTAATTAAGGCAAATGACCGGGCAACCATGTTGAATCTGATGGTGGGACTGAACGGATACACGCTCTGCTCCGGAATTATCTGTGAAAATTTAAATGGTTCGGACTATTGCGCAATCAAGTTGAAATCGGATGAGATTATGACGATTGGTTATCTGAAGCGGAAGGGAGTTTCAATCAGTCCTCTTGGACAGAAGTATCTGGAGGAGATTCGAAAATTCAGGGAGAGCCTGTAAAAAATAGATATTGTTTCAGGAAAGCGAAACAGAATGGAGGAAAAATGGATTTAAAAGAATATCGGGACAGAGTTTCCGGCTGCTGGCTGGGAAAGAATATTGGTGGGACCTTGGGAATGCCGATGGAATGGGAGAGAAAGAAAAACAATGTGACCTATTATACCCATGATATCACCGGGGAGCCGCTTCCCAATGATGATCTGGATATTCAGATCCTATGGCTTCTTGCACTGGAGGAAAAGGGGATTGATGTGGATGCAAAGGTGCTGGGAGAGTATTTTAATGAGTATATGATTTTCACACATGCGGAATACGGAACGGCTAAGACCAATCTGCGTGCCGGCTTACAGCCGCCTGTCAGCGGAAGCTTTAACAATTCCTTTAAGGACAGCTGCGGTTCTTACATCAGGGCAGATATCTGGGCATGCCTCTATCCGGGCTATCCGCAGCTTGCTGCAAAGTATGCCTTTGAAGATGCCATTGTTGACCACGGAGACGGGGAAGGGGTTTATGCCGAGGTATTTGTTGCAGCAATGGAAAGCGTTGCCTTTTATGAAAAGGATATACGGGAACTGATCAACATCGGACTCAGCTATATCCCGGAGAACTGTGCGGTCAGCAAAGTAATAAGAGACGCCATTGCAACGTATGATAAAGGAATGACGGTGGCAGAGAGCCGGGAATATATCATGCAAAACTATATCGGACATCTGGAATGGCATGCCATCGCGGATGAGGATGAGGAAAAGGGTTATGGAGAAGGCAGGATGGGCTGGGATGTTCCCTCCAACATCATGATCATCATTTATGGACTTCTTTTTGGTGAGGGTGATTTTGAAAAGGCAATGTGCACGGCAGTGAACTATGGTGAGGATACCGATTGTACTGCCGGGACAATCGCAGCCCTGTATGGAATCATGTATGGAACACAGATATTTGATGAAAAGTGGGTTAAGCCTATCGGAAACAAGCTTGTCACCATCAGCATTAATCCGTTTTTAATGTACGGAAGGATTCCCAGGACAGTGGAAGAGCTGACGGATCGCGTGATTGCCTTGCATCAGCAGGCATTTGAAAAGTACCAGTTGAGAGAATGGAACAATGAAAGCTTCTATGCAAAGCCATACTTCCAAAACATCTATGACGAGATGAAGGTGGTGCGTTTCGGGTTCCCCTATTTAAATGTTCGTCTCGATTATTGCGGTGATCCCACAATTGTAAGCGGAGAGCCAAAGAAGATTAAATTTATTCTTTCTAATACCTCCAAGGCGGTAACCTCAGACAGAGTCAACGTTTATTTGTATGCAAGAGAGGGATGTCAGATTGCTCCGCAAAAGGAACAGGCAGTATTCCTTACTATGGCTCATATGGGAGACGGGATTAAAGAAGTGGAATATGAGATTACGGTGGAGGGACCGGTGAAGCCGATCTACCGTTTTGTGGCAGAATTTATTTATGAGGACAATCAGAACAACAAGGCGATGGAGGTTCCATTTGTTCTGGTATCGGAAAGTGGAGTGACCGTCCCGGTCAAGTGGGAAAAGAGAGGACCGGCGGCAACCCCGAATATGCCGAGAATCTAAAATTAACAGTATAGTCATGTGGGGAGGAAGCTGGGGATGAATTTCAGGAAAATTAATATGGATGTATGGGATCGGAGGGAATGCTTCGAACATTTCAGTACAGTTGCCAAAAGCACTTATAGTATTACAGTGGATGTGGAAGAAATGCTAAGGAGACCGGAGCTTTTTTTGAAAAAATAACGGGAGGACAGATCAGATGAGCAGGATCGCTTTTTTTTGCATACCGGCAAGCGGACATACCAATCCCACTATTGAGGTAGTGAGGGAATTGGTAAACAGAGGGCATGAGGTTCGGTATTATTCTTATCTTACCTATAAGGAGAGAATCGAAAGCACCGGGGCAAAGTTTATTGCCTGTGATGAGTATGACTGTGAGCAGAAACTGAAACCGGAGGATGGTGCCAGAGTGGGAAAGGACATGGCATTTTCCATTCATATTTTAACAGATACCACGCTGGCGCTTGATGAAATGGTATGTCGGGATATGAAAGCATTTCATCCGGATTGCATTGTTGCAGATTCTATGGCTGTATGGGGAAAAGCAGCTGCACTGAAACTGGATATTCCGTTTGTTTCCTCTACAACCACCTTTGCATTTAACCAGTATTCTGCAAGAATTATGAAGCAAAGCTTTTCTCAAATGTGGAATATGATCATTTCCATGCCCAGCATCACAAAGGATATCAAAAGACTGCAGGAAAAAGGATATCCGATCAATAATGTACTTGATATCATGCAGAATGATAATAACACAGATACGATCGTGTATACATCAAAGGAATTTCAGCCCTGTGCAGAAACGTTTTCAGACAGATACAGCTTTGTGGGACCTTCCATCCGAAGGGCAGGAAAAGCAGTATTGCCAAATGGAAAGAAAAATGTATACATATCTATGGGAACAGTCAATAATTTGCTGTTAAAATTTTACAGAAGCTGCATAGAGGCCTTCGGAGGCAGCGAGTATCACGTGGTTATGTCTGTGGGACAGCTTACGGATCCTGCACAGCTTGGAGAAATCCCTTCCAACTTTGAATTATATCACAGTGTGGATCAGATTGCCGTATTGCAGCGGACGGATGTTTTCATCAGTCATTGCGGGATGAACAGTGTCAATGAGAGCCTTTATTATGGGGTCCCGCTGGTTATGTTTCCACAGACGACTGAGCAGGGCGGTGTGGCGAGACGGGTTGCAGAGCTTGGGGCAGGCATTCCGCTTAAAAAAGGAAATGCTTCTGCACTTCGGGCGGCGGTAAAAGTTGTTTTGGCAGAACCGAAGTATCAGGAAAAAGCAAAGGAAATATCGGAGAGCTTCAAGGCAAGCGGAGGCCCTGTAAAGGCGGCAGATGCCATTCTCAGGGTGGCGAGCCGGGGAAGGCGTAAAAAACAGCAAAATAGTTGAGTTGGAGAAAGAAAAATGGAACAGTTTAAAGAAAAGCTGGAAAAATTGTTTATGGATATAGGCAGTTCCAGAAAGATGGTGCTGTCAACGTCTTATCAGGATAAGGTTACTTCGAGAATGATGAGCATTATCGTGCTGGATGGCTGCTTTTACTTTCAGACGGATCGAACCTTCAGAAAATATGAGCAAATGAAGAAAAACCCCAATGTTGCTTTGTGCATTGATAATTTTCAGATTGAAGGGGTATGCAGGGAATTGGGACATCCGTCAGAAAACCCGGATTTCTGTAAAGAATACGAAAAAAGCTTCAAAAACTCTTACGACAGATATACATCTCATGCACAGGAGAGGCTGTTTGTGGTTAAGCCGTGCTATATTCAGAAATGGATTTATGAGGATGGGGAACCTTTCGTAGAAATATTTGACTTGGGGGAAGGGAGCTATAGTAAGACGTTATACAGGACGAGTCAGCCCTAACAGACAGTAAACAGAAATACGGAAAGAAAATGCTTGCAACTTAGTTACTGAAAACTGCAACTCATCTATAATCAGTTGAACGCGAATCCTCTGCGGGTTATGATATGGATGAGTTTTTATATTGAACTATGCTGATTAGCGATTGTGGTCGGGGAAATTCAAAACAGGGATTTCTGAGGCAGGAAGGAAATATTATGATACAGCGAATGACAAATACAGAGAAAGTGAAGGAATTGTTTGAGGGCTGGGAGGAGACATTGATCTGGTCCTGTCTGCAGGGCGTTATGGGTGAAATCTATGCAGATGATGCTAGAAATCCAGTCAGCGCTATGGCAATCCTTGGGGATTTTGCCTTTTTTGCAGGAGAACCGGATGAGGAGCTGATTTCTTATAAACCCGATTGGTGCCATAATGAATTTATCATCATGGTGCCTCAAAATGATGCGTGGGCGGCTTTGATAGAGAAGCATTATCAGGAAAAGGCAAAGAAGGTGTCACGGTATGCGATTAAGAAGGAAACGGATGCCTTTGACAAGGAGAAGCTTAAGCGGATTGTAGCTTCGTTGCCGGAGGAATATGAATTGCGATTGATTGACAGAGAGATTTATGAGATCTGTCAAAAAATGGAATGGAGCAGGTTCTGGGTGGCGCTATACAGGGATTATGAAGAATTTCAAAAACTAGGACTTGGGGTAGCTATTTTGAAGGACGGGGAGTTGGTTGCAGGAGCCTCCTCTTATTCCAGCTACAAGGAAGGGATTGAGATCGAAATTGATACCAATGAACCTTACCGCAGAAAAGGGCTTGCCACTGTTTGCGGTGCAAGGTTAATTCTGGAGTGTCTGGAGCGGAATTTATATCCCAGCTGGGATGCACAGAATTTATGGTCGGTTGCACTTGCAGAAAAGCTTGGTTATCATTATAGTCACACCTATACAGCATATGAAATCCAGGGTTATTAAATTAAGGGGGAATCAAAATGTATGAAAGAATTCAGGTAAAACAGATCAATGACCATATCTGGCTGCTAGACGACAACGGCGATTCCACAGGATATCTTGTGACGGGTGAAAAAAGCGGTCTGATCATTGATACCATGACCGGCTATGAGAATGTGCGGGCTGTAGCGGAGAAAATTACGGATCTTCCGCTTGCAGTTATTAATACACATGGACATCCCGATCATATTTACGGAAATGTGTATTTTGAAAAGGTATCTATTCATCCTGCGGATATCGCAGTTGCAGAGAGATTCTATCAGGATCCTGTCTTTGTGCAGGCGATCAGAGAGGCCGGATTGCATCCTGCAGAATTTGTACCGGTGACGGAAGGAAAAGTATTTGACCTCGGTGGAATTGAACTGGAGGTATATGAGCTGCCCGGACATACGCCGGGAGGGATTGCGCTTCTGGATCGGAAGGACAGAATCCTGTTTCCCGGGGACAGCATTTTGGAACAGACCTGGATGCAGCTGCCGGAATGCCTGCCAATGGAGCAGTTCCTGGAATCCTTAAAGAGAATACAGATACTGCGGAGTGAATTTGACTATCTGCTTACCGGACACGGAAGTGAGCTTGTTGATGCATCCTTCTGTGAGTTGCATTTAAAGGCAGTAGAAGAGGTCTGTATGGGAAAGAAGGATAATGATGTGCCCTATACCTGGTTTGGCGGTACCTGCATGGCGCATCCCTATGGAAAAGAACCAAGAAGAATTGTTTATAAGTAACAGGTATAAACCCGTTATTTATTCTGTGCCAAATGACGGGACAGCTGACTGCAGATATGATATGTTAGGGCAGAAGACAATGGTAAGGGGAATTGAGACTGACCGGAAATGAGAGGGGAGAACAGAAATGGACTGGATGAACCGTATGAATCAGGTCATGGATTATGTGGAGCGGCATTTGCAGGAGAATCTGGATGAGAGGGAAATATCCCGCATTGCTGCCTGCCCGTATCCTGTTTTTTCGTCTTCCTTTTCGCAGATCGCGGGAGTTTCCTTTTCGGAATATGTGAGGAGAAGAAGGCTCACCTGCGCTGCGTATGATCTGCAGAATACAGACGAAAGAATTATGGATATTGCAGTAAAATATGGTTACCAGTCTGCAGATGCCTTCCGCGTGGCGTTTAAAAGTCTTCATCACATATCACCGGCCGAGGTGAGAAAAAGCGATATCAGACTTACCTTTTACTGTCGGCTTCACTTTGAAATTACGATTAAAGGAGTGGAGAAGATGGATTATACCATTACAGAAAGAGAAAGCTTTTCGGTTCTCGGAATCAGACGGATTACGCCTTATGGAGGCGGCACCTGGGCGATTGTGAAAAGTGACGGAAGCAATGAAAGAATTAAAGAAGTCAGCGGAAAATTTTTTGATCTGGGATTATGCTTCGGCTTTGGGGAGGATGGCAGTGATGACTATATGTGCGCTGTAGAATGGGATGGCGGTGAAGTGGAGGGTTTTGAAACCTTCACCTATCCTCCGGCAACCTGGATCATTTTTGAGGCAAAGGGTGCTATATCGGAAAACGTTTTAGGAAATGTATGGAAGAAAATTAATGAAGAATTTCTGCCGAACAGCAAGTACAGAAAGTGCATGGCTACCATTGAAAGGTTTGTGTATTGGAACGAGGCAGAGGATGTTGGGAACGTGGAGATCTGGATCCCGGTTGAAGTGAAGGGGTAAGAAAGTTTCGTACAGGAGGATAAAATGAAGGTAATCGAGTATTTTACAACAGAGAATAAAGAACATTGGTTAGAGGAAATCAAGAAAAGTGATTGGGGAGCAGGGCAGTTCCTGTATCAGCTACTCAGTGAAAATAAACTGAAAAGCACAGTTGGGGCAACAGCTCTTGTTCCAATGCTTGTAGAGGGAGATGAGCTTGTCTCATTTTGTACACTGGCGCCGCTGGATGATATCCAGCCGACTGATTTATCACCCTGGATAGGCTTTGTCTATACCTTCCCGAAGTATAGAGGCTGCCATTATGCAGGACAGATATTGGATTATGCAGAGAGCATTGCGACAATTATGGGGCGAGAATATGTCTATATTTCTACAAACCATACAGGTCTTTATGAGAAGTATGGCTATGAATTTTATAAAATGGATAAGGACATAGGCGGGGAGGACTCCAGGGTTTACCGCAAGGCACTTCAGACAGAGGGCGAAGAAAAAGATATGCGCATGAAAAATGGCGGCATATGGAAAGCTGAAATCGTGAATGCTGCAAGAAAGGATGTCCCGATGGTGGCATATTGCGGGTTTTCCTGCAATCACTGTTTCCTTGGAGAATGGTGTGGTGGATGTCGTTCCGTATTTAACTGCTGCTCTTACGGTACGCTCCATGATAAAGGTGTATGCCCCAATATTGCGTGTTGTCAGGATAAAGGACTGGATGGCTGTTTCGATTGCGATGAGCTGAACAGCTGTGAAAAGGGTTTTTATACGCCGGGGAATGATGGCGCAAACGCATGTAAAGCGCAGGCTATGTTTATCAAAAAATACGGAAAAGAAAAGTTTTTGGAAGTACATGATAAGATGCATGAGACAAGGAGCTTCCAAAAGACACAGGAGATCCTGGGGGAGGATACAGAAAAGGGACTTAAGATACTGGAGCAGTACCTATAACTTTTTGTCGGGAAAGTAAAACTTACTTTCCCGATTTTGCATTTTGGCGTAGAATTTGTGCAACTCATCTCTTCATGCTAGAATTAATGTATCAATTAAGGTATTCTGGAAACAGACATGCGGAGTAAAAATGGGGAGTGGGAAGAAAGAATGAAGGCAGTTGTACTGGTAGATAACATTTCACAGGGAGATATTTCCGGAGAATGGGGACTAAGCATTTACATTGAATATCAGGAGAAAAAAATTCTCCTTGATACGGGAGCCTCCGATTTGTTTGTAAAAAATGCAGCCAAGCTGAATAAGGAACTTCAGAAGGTGGATTATGCGGTATTGTCTCATGCCCACTATGATCATGCGGACGGGATGAGAGCTTTTTATCAGAATAATCAGAGGGCAGCTTTTTATCTGCAAAAAGGCAGTGAGGAAAACTGTTATATGAAAAAGTGGATCTTCCACAAATACATAGGTCTGCCCAAGGGAATCCTGGAGGAATATCAAGATCGTATTATTTTTGCAGAGGGGGATTATCCCCTGTGTCAAGGGGTATCCCTGATCCCGCATAAAACGGCAGGGCTGTCCGAAATCGGCAGGAGAAATTGCATGTATGTCCGTAGCAAAAGCGGATGGAACCCGGATGATTTCTCCCATGAACAAAGCCTTGTTTTTGAGACAACGGAAGGACTGGTTATTTTTAACAGCTGTTCCCATGGCGGTGCGGATAATATTATCAATGAGATAAAGGAAACCTATCCGGGGCAAAAGATTCGGGCTCTGATCGGCGGTTTTCACATCTGTAACAGACCGGAGGCTGAGGTGAGAGCGTTGGGACGGCGAATCAAAGAAACCGGAATTGAAGCGATCTACACCGGGCACTGCACGGGAAAGAAAGCATTTGCAATATTAAAGGAGGAACTGGGAACGGCGGCACATCAGCTTCATGTGGGGCTTGAGATGGAGTTTTAGAGGAGATAAAAATAATGATTGCACAAACAGAGAGATTAATTTTGAGAAGATACAGGGAAAGTGATTTGCAGGACTTATACGAATATCTGTCAAATCCCAGGGTGGTGGAGTTTGAACCACATAAACCGATGACCATGGAGGAGGTACAGGGGAATCTTACGTGGAGAATTTCAACAGAGGAAATGATTGCGGTTGAATTGAAAGCTAACCATAAAATGATTGGCAATGTCTATTTGGGAAAAAGAGATTTTTCTGCCATGGAGCTGGGATATGTCTTTAACGAAGACTATTGGAAATGCGGCTATGCACAAGAAAGCTGTAAAAAGTTGATCGAGCTTGCTTTCAAGAAGGGCGTCCATAGGATTTATGCGGAGTGCGATCCCGCAAATCAGAATTCCTGGGGATTGCTTGAAAAAATGGGATTTGTCAGAGAAGGACATATGAGAAAAAATGTATTTTTCTGGAAGGACAGCGAGGATAGACCGATATGGAAGGATACGTATCTTTATTCTTTACTAAACGAGGAAGGGTGACGGGAAAGAACATGAATCAGACATTGGAAAAAATATATGAACAGCTTCTGGCAGAGATGAAAGAGGAAGAGGATGTACTCGGAGCGTGGGATTTCGGCTCTGCAACACATGGATTATCAGATGAATATTCGGACGTGGATGTCATTTTCCTGGTAAAGGGAAATGCATTTCAGAGGATGAATGAAAAGCTCCCTGCTTATATGAAGAGCGTTTGCGATGAGGTGATCTTATGCTGGCCGGAAACCTTTAACAATGATGCAATTACGAACTATGGACACTTGATTAAAAAAGGTGATGAGTTTTTACAGTTTGATGTCTTTCTGATGAATGCAGATCAGCTGGATGACTTTATGTGCCGGCTCCATTATACAGATTTAAAGGAGGAGAATGTCCTTTTTGACCGGACCGGAGATGTGAGGAAGCTGGTACAGGCAGCACCGAAGGGGACGTTGTGGAGTTCAGATCTGAAGGCTCTGAATGAAACCTACTGGTTTCATGTAAATATGACAATAAAGTATCTGAAAAGACAGGATTTCTTTAAATTAAATCATTTGATGAGAATCCTGATGGACACTCACGTTTCTGTCATACTGACCGGATATGATCGGATACAGTGGGGTGGAACGGCGAATAAGCTGCACTTTGTGCCGGAAGAAAAGCGCAGGCATGTCATGAAATATGGCTGTGTGGAGGATTTTGAAGTCAATAGAAGAAATCTGCTTAAGGAGATGAGCTGGTTCGAGGAGGATTATGGGGATGTGTGCAGAATAAAAGGGATTCCTGCCCAGGCTGAGCCGGCAAAAACAGTGAAGGAAATCTGGAATAAGCAGTGGTAATATCAGGAGATAAAGACATGAAGCTTGAAAAGACAGGTCTATGCATGGTAAGGAGGAGACAGATAATGGGAGAACTGGCAAAGCTGCCAAACATTGGAAAAGTGGTAGAGGAGCAGCTAAATCAAGTAGGAATCGAGACAGAAGAGGATCTGAAGGCGATTGGAGCAAAGCAGGCATGGTTGAAGATTCAGGAAATAGATGAATCGGCATGTATTCATAGATTGCTGGCACTGGAAGGTGCGATCCGGGGCGTAAACAAGGCGGCATTGCCGGATGAGGTTAAGGCAGACTTAAAGGAATTTTACCAGTGGCATAAGAAATAGTTGGAGGTGACATAGAAAATGAATTTTGAAATTGTAAAGGTTGAGGAAGAACAAAGAGAAATCTTAGCCCATCTGATTGAATTGTATGAGTATGATTTTTCGGAGTATGAAAACAGTGATGTGAATTCCTACGGATTATATGGTTACAGCTATTTGGATTATTATTGGACGGAGCAGGACAGATATGCATATTTTATTAAGGTCAATGGGAAACTGGCAGGTTTTGTCATGGTATGCGGCTTTTGTTATGTTTCCGAGGATGATCAGACATTATGCATGTCGGAATTCTTTGTGCTGAAGAAGTATCGCAGACAGGGAATCGGGAAGAAAGCGGCAATTGAGGTGCTGAAGATGCATCCGGGAAAATGGGAATTAACGGTCCACCCTAATAACCCTGTTTCTCATAAGTTTTGGAACAGTGTAATCAGCGAGGTGGCAGCGGGAGAAGTACAGGTAGTGGAAAATGTGGAAGAGGTGTATGATGCTGCATTGGCAACGGCATATTTATTCCGCGTATAATTGATGTGAAACAAATGAAAGACTTATAAGGAGTTGAAAATAAAGATTGAAGTAATTAGTGCCGTAAAAGAGGCAGAAGATTATTGTAAGGCTGTGCAAAACGGTCAGGATAAGGTGCAGGCATGGGAGGAGATTGTTATCAGTCCTTATTGGGATAAATTATGCTGCTATGCACCTTTTGATTTAGGTGAGAGAAAGCCGAAGGCAATCACGAACATAGAAAAACTGAAAGAACAGATTGCCGTATTAAAGCTGCTCGATCTGCAGGAACTGAGAAAGGAATTTGAGAGGGTGACGGAGATTCTTCCCAATTATGACGATGATCCTATTACGGTAGCATTGTTTCCGTCAGATGCAGATAATGTTACAGTCAACGAGCAGCAGAACGGAGTGGTGGGGACGTCACTGTTTGGGAATCTTTTTATCCAGGTGAATCCGCTTGTAGAAGGGTTTGAAGCGTGGATCAGGTATGTGTTTGCGCATGAATATCATCATACCGTCTGGGGAAATTATTGGTATATGCTTAACGGGGGAAGCCTGGAAAACAAGTTTATTGACTCATTAGTAATTGATGGAGAGGCAGATAGCTTTGCGTTGGAATTGTATCCTTCCTTAAGGCCTGCATGGGTGTTTGGGATATCCGATAGGGAAAAGAACTGCTTATGGGAAAAGCATTATAAGGATATTGTGTATGCAACAGATGTGGATTATGAGAAATACATGTTTGGTTCGGAAGAACTGGGAATACCATGGTGTGCAGGGTATGCAATCGGATATATGTTAGTGCAGGCGTATCTGAAGAAGAATGAAACAAATGTGATCCGTATTCTGGAAAAGAAACCGGAGGAGCTTATCTGTATTTAAGGGGAAAGAAAAGAATGAATAAAGAATGGGCAGATCTGAAGATTTCATTGATTGTA